>OGXN01000115.1_pt1 | contig 108065 bp, 79 predicted proteins | sample 1576281 | NCBI WGS metagenome assembly OGXN01 (sample SAMEA3541494, study PRJEB24748) | human gut metagenome | biome: human gut; feature: human-associated habitat; material: faeces | place: China | collected 2012
CGGCCACCAGGGTGCCGCGTATGAACCGCACCGGGCAGTCGGGCAGTTGGTCCGGTACACGGATGGAAACCACTTCCGCCTCAATGCGCGTTCCCATCACAATCAGCAGCATAACAACACCGCTGCATAAATTTCTGAATATGACATTCATTGTCTTTTTATGCTATTTCCCATATAATTGATATGTCATTCAAAAGTCAATCAAAATACAATTTATTTTAACATTGGATTTCAACAACTTACAATATTCTTCCTTTCATGATCAACAGGCGCTCTGCCGATGAGGTTAATAAAGTCCTGAAAGAACGAAAAGGGCCCCCGCTTACGCGGAGGCCCCCAGCTTACCCCAAACAACAGAAAAACAAGGAGCGGTTCCTTCAGGAATGCATGGACAGGGCGTGACGGTATTCCACCGGGAAGACCTTGATGAACCTGCCGCGCTCCTCCGGCCAGTTGTTCAGCAGGTCGCAGGCCCGGCGGCTCTTTGTGGCCATGTAGTGTTCATAAATGAGCTGGAGCAGTTCCGCCTCATCGGCTGAATGGGGCAGGACCGTTTCCAGATCCACGCTGCCCAGGTTGCATTTCCGGTCAAAGTCGTTGTCCGCGTCGTACACGTAGGCCAGGCCTCCGGTCATTCCCGCGGCGAAGTTGACGCCCACCTTGCCGAGCACCGCCACACGGCCTCCGGTCATGTATTCGCAGCCGTGGTCGCCGATGCCCTCCACCACCATCGTGGCTCCGCTGTTGCGGATGGCGAAGCGTTCCCCAGCCTGCCCGTGCAGGAAGATTTTTCCGGACGTGGCCCCGTAGCCGATGACATTGCCCGCAATGACGTTATCCGACGGAGCATAGGAGATGTTTTCCGGAGGCCGCACGACGAGCTTGCCGCCGGAGAGCCCCTTGCCTACAAAGTCATTCGCCTCTCCCGTCAGTTCAAACGTGATGCCGGGAGCCAGAAAGGCGCCGAAGCTCTGCCCGGCGCATCCAGTGAAATGCACCGTCAGGGTGTCATCCGCCAGGCCGCGCGGACCGAATTTCATGACCAGTTCCCCGGAGAGTTCCGTGCCCACCGTCCGGTCCACGTTGCGGATTTCCCGGAAGAGTTCGCAAGAGGCACCCTTTTCCAGCAGGGGCCGCAGGTCCGGCAGCAGATGGCGGCGGTCGTAGTTGTCCAGCGGTTCCTTTTCAAAGGAGGGGTCAAACCGCCGCCCGTCTCCTTCCGCCGCGTGCAGAATGGAGGAGAAGTCCAGGCGCTGCGCCTTGTAGAAGTCAATGGCCCTGTTCATGGAGAGCAGGTCCGTACGGCCTACCGCCTCATCCAGGGAACGGAGTCCCAGGGAAGCCAGGATTTCACGCGTTTCCTGCGCTACGAAGCGGAGGTAGTTGATGACATATTCCGGCTTTCCGCTGAATTTGGTCCTCAGGGCGGGGTCCTGCGTGGCAACGCCCACCGGGCACGTGTTTTCATGGCACTTGCGGAGCATCGCGCAGCCCAGGGAAACCAGAACGGCGGTGCCGAAGCCGAATTCCTCCGCCCCCAGCAGGGCCGCCATCACCACGTCCCGCCCGGTGCGGAGCTGTCCGTCCACCTGAAGCCTGACGCGGGAACGGAGCTTGTTGAGCACCAGTGTCTGCTGCGTTTCCGCCAGCCCCAGTTCCCACGGCAGCCCGGCGTGCTTTACGCTGGTGAGGGGGGAAGCCCCCGTGCCGCCGTCATGCCCGCTGACCACCACCACGTCCGCATGGGCCTTCACTACCCCGGCGGCCACGGCGCCAATACCCACTTCCGAGACGAGCTTGACGGAGACGCGGGCTTCCGGGTTGGAGTTCCGGAGGTCGTAAATCAACTGGGCCAGGTCCTCAATGGAGTAGATATCATGATGCGGAGGCGGGGAGATGAGGCTGACGTTCGGCATGGAGTGGCGCAGCCGCGCAATGTACGGGTCCACCTTATGGGCCGGAAGCTGGCCGCCCTCCCCGGGCTTGGCGCCCTGGGCCATCTTGATCTGCAGTTCGGACGCGTGCCGCAGGTAGTTGATGGTCACGCCGAAGCGGCCGCTGGCTACCTGCTTGACCGCGCTGGAACGGATTTCTCCCCGGGCGTTAGGCTCGTAGCGCGCCTCATCCTCGCCCCCTTCCCCGGAATTGCTTTTCGCGCCGATTTTGTTCATCGCAATGGCGATGGCCTCATGCGCTTCCGGACTGAGGGAGCCCAGGGACATGGCCCCGGAGACGAAGCGGTGCAGGATGGAGTCCGCGCTTTCCACTTCCTCCAGCGGAACAGTGTCCGCGGGATTGAACTCAAACAGCCCGCGCAGGGTGCAGAGGTGCGCGGCCTGGTGGTTGCTGTATTCCGCGAATTCGCGGTACTTTTCCACGTTGTTTTCCCGCACGGCGGTGCGGAAGGCCTGGAGGGTCTGCGGATTCCAGAGATGGTTTTCCCCTCCCTTTTTGTACTTGTACTGCCCGCCTGCATCCAGGGCTCCCTGTTGTGCGGTGGCGCCCGCGGCGCGCTGGCCGCATTCCATGGCTATTTCCTCCAGCCCGATGCCGCCTATGCGGCTGACGGTGCCGGGAAAGTATTCCTCAATCAATTCCCTGTTCAGCCCCACCGCCTCGAACAACTGGGAGGAACGGTAGCTGCGCAGGGTGGAAATGCCCATTTTGGACATGATTTTAAGCAGTCCCTTGTCAATGGCGTTGATGTAGTTGCTGGCCGCCTTCACTACGTCCAGCGGGCAGTCCTGGGGCGCGGCCAGGGAGGTGACCGTAGCCAGGGCCAGATACGGGTTCACCGCCGTGGCGCCGAAACCCAGCAGCAGGGCAAAGTGCATGGTTTCCCGCGCTTCCCCCGTTTCCAGAATCAACCCGGCTTCCGATCTCAGCCCCGCATCCGCCAGCGCACGGTGCACCACGGAACAGGCCAGCAGGCTGGGGATGGGCAGATAACCGGGGCTGACGCTGCGATCCGTCAACACCAGGATGCGCACGCCGGATTTGACCAGCCCCACGGCGGATTCCGCCAGGCTGGCGAGCGTTTCCCGCAGGTCTTTCCCGTTCCCGCCTTCCGGGAACTGCATGGAAAGCCTGGCGGACGGGAACCCCGCCTCCCGGATGCCGCAGAGGCGGTTGAGTTCTTCATCCGTAATGACGGGGCGCGCCATCTTGATCAGCCGGGCGTGTTCCGGCGTTTCTTCCAGAATGTTGGGATGGTTGCCTATGTACGTGGTCAGGCTCATGACCAGCTCTTCCCGGATGGGGTCAATGGGCGGGTTGGTCACCTGCGCGAATAATTGCTTGAAGTAGTTGAACAGGAGCGGGGCCTTCCCGGAGAGGACGGCCAGGGGAGCGTCGTTCCCCATGGAGCCGATGGGTTCCGCCCCTTTCATCATCATGGGCCGGATGATCAGGTCCATGTCTTCCTGCGTGAACCCGAACCGCCGCTGGCGCACGGTGAGGTCCGGCATTTCCGCGGAAGCGGAGACGGAATCAAACAGGGAGCGGACGGAAATCTTGTTTTTCTCCACCCAGCGGCGGTATGGCATGCGCCGGGCCATTTCATTCTTGGTTTCCGTATCGGACACCAACCGGTGGTTCACCAGGTCGCAGTAGATCATTTCCCCTGGACGCAGGCGGCCGCGGCGCGCGACTTTTTCCGCGGGTATGTCCACCACGCCCGTTTCCGAGGCCAGAATGAATATGTCGTCCGTGGTCAGCGTGTAGCGGGCCGGGCGCAGTCCGTTGCGGTCCAGCATGGCCCCGGCGTTGATCCCGTCGGAAAAGACTACGGCAGTGGGACCATCCCAGGGTTCCATCATGGCGGAGTGGTATTCAAAGAATCCGCGCACGTCCGGCCCCAGATGGTAGTTGGCGCCCCAGGCCTGCGGCATGAGCATGAGCATGGCGTGGCGCAGGTCGCGCCCTCCGGCCACCAGCAGCTCCACCATGTTGTCCAGGCAGGCGGAGTCGCTCTGGCCGGGGGGAACCAGCGGCAGCAGCTTCTGCATGTCGTCTCCCAGCAGGGGGGAGGCCAGATGCGGTTCCCGCACCTTCAGGTGGTTCAGGTTCCCGCGCAGGGTGTTGATTTCCCCGTTGTGGGCCAGGTAGCGGAAGGGATGGGCCAGGCTCCAGGTGGGAAAGGTGTTGGTGCTGTAACGCTGGTGCACCAGGGCCAGGGGGGATTTGAAATGCCCGCTGGCCAGGTCTTCATAAAATCCTTCAATCTGCGTGCCCAGGAACAGCCCCTTGTATACAATGCTGCGGCTGGAACAGCTGCATACGTAGCAGCCTTCCACGCGCCGTTCCATGTCACGGCGCATCACGAAGAGCTTACGCTCCAATTCCGCCTGGTCCGTGAAGCCGCTGCCGTCAATGAATAATTGACGGATCAGGGGACAGGTGCGCCGGGCGTTGGCGCCGATGCTGTCCGGGTTCACGGGAACCTGTCTCCAGGCAATCACCGCGCCTCCATTTTCCGTGACGGCGGCTTCCAGTTCCTTTTCATGGCCGCTGCCGCCGAATATCATGGCGACTCCGTATTTCCCCCGCGCGGGAAGCTGGTTGGGAAGAGCCAGGCGGAAGAATTCATCCGGCAGGGCCAGCATGATGCCCGCGCCGTCCCCGGTTTCAGGATCGCTCCCCACCGCGCCGCGGTGCATGAGCCTTTTGAGAACGGTGATCCCCATTTTAATGATCTTGTGGCTCGGTTCATTTTTCAGGTCCGCCACCAGACCCACGCCGCAGGCGTCCCTCTCCTGTTCAAAGTCATACAATCCCTGCGGCGCGGGGATGCCTGTCTCGAATTGATCACTATTCATCAGTTTGCTGTTTCTTGTTTGGGTTAAGCTGCCTTCATTATAGCAAAAAGCGTGCCAACTTTTCTTCCAGGTCACACCGGAATGCCGGAACGGCCCCTGACAGCCCGGTTTTACAGGCTTTTTCCCGCGGCATCCTTCCGCCGCCCGTGGGCAGGGAAACGTACGGCAAGCTTCGGGATATCTCGTTTTTTTACATTTCCGTAAACACACTTTCCACCTGTTTTTACATTTTCGTAATGCATTTCCAGCTTCCATCCGGCAGTTCTCGCAGGGAACTTTCTTCCGGAATACACCAAAAGGCATTGATTCCCATTCCTTTAATCTTCATTTACACCATCCGCCCCCGGCGAGCCAAAAAAGTTGGCACGCTTCTTGCTAAGTAAAAGATGTAACAGTTAACCATGATGAGTGACTCTACCAGAACACAAGCCATCAGCGCCATCGCCTCCCTGCCCGTGAGCGGAGTGAGCGAGAGCGCCCCTGTCAGCATTGATTATTACGGCGCCGACGTTTTCAGCACGGAGGTGATGAAGCAGTACCTGCCCAAGGATACGGCCAAGACCCTTCTGGCCACCATTCAGGACGGCCTGCCGCTGAACGCGGACATCGCCGCGGACGTGGCCCATGCCATGAAACAGTGGGCCCTGGAACGGGGAGCCACCCATTACACACACTGGTTCCAGCCCATGACAGGCTCCACGGCGGAGAAGCATGATTCCTTCCTGGACCCCAGGGGCATGGAGGCTATCATGAGCTTTTCCGGCAAGAACCTGATTGTGAGCGAGCCGGACGCGTCCAGCTTCCCTTCCGGAGGCCTGCGCTGCACGTTTGAGGCCCGCGGCTATACCGCATGGGACCCCACCAGCCCCGCGTTCATCAAGCGCCACGGCAACGGAGCCACCCTGTGCATCCCCACCGCCTATTGTTCCTACACCGGGGACGCCCTGGACAAGAAGACACCCCTGCTCCGTTCCCGGCAGGCGCTGAGCAACGCCGCCAGAAGGCTGATGAAGTGCTTCAACCTGCCGGATTCCCGCGTGACCATCACGCTGGGGGCGGAACAGGAGTATTTCCTGATCGACAAGAATTTCTACCTGAACCGCCCGGACCTGGTCCAGACGGGGCGCACCCTGTTCGGCGCGCCGCCTGCCAAGCACCAGCAGCTGGAGGACCACTACTTCGGCTCCATCAAGCCCCGCATCCTGAATTTCATGAATGATGTGGAAACAGAACTCTGGCGGCTGGGCATTCCGGCCAAGACGCGCCACAATGAGGTGGCCCCGGCCCAGTTTGAGCTGGCCCCCCTGTTTGAGGACGTGAACCTGGCGATTGACCACAACATGCTGGTGATGGAAATCCTGCGCCAGCAGGCCAGCAGGCACGGCCTGGTGTGCCTGCTCCATGAAAAGCCTTTCGTGGGCGTCAACGGCTCCGGCAAGCATAATAACTGGTCCATCTCCTACGGGGACAAGAACCTGCTGGATCCCGGCACGGACCCGCAGCAGAACGCCATTTTCCTGACGGTGCTGACCGCCATTATTGAGGCCGTGGACAAGCACAGCGACCTGCTCCGGACTTCCGTAGCCAGCGCCGGGAACGACCACCGCCTGGGGGCGAACGAGGCGCCCCCCGCCATTATCTCCATTTTCCTGGGCGACCAGCTTAATGAGGTGATTGAGAATATCATCAATGGGGAAGCCGGATGCGGCAGACGGAACGATACGCTCAAGATCGGCGTGGATACGCTGCCCATCCTGCCCAGGGACGCCACGGACCGCAACCGCACCAGCCCGTTCGCCTTCACCGGGAACAAGTTCGAGTTCCGCGCGCCCGGTTCCGCCCAGTCCTGCGCCGGGCCCATGATCACCCTGAACACCATCGTGGCGGAGGCCTTCGATTCCCTGGCGGAAGAACTTTCCTCCTTCGCGCCGGAGACTTTCCTGGCCCAGCTTCAGGAAACGCTCAAGCGCCGGATTTCCGGACACAAGAGGATTATTTTCAACGGAGACAATTATTCCGAGGAATGGGTGAAGGAGGCGGAGCGCCGCGGGCTGCCCAACCTGAAGAATACGATGAGCGCCCTCCATACCCTGGTCAATGAAAAGAACGTGGCCCTGTTTGAGAAGTACGGCGTGTTTTCCAGAAGGGAGCTGGAATCCCGGTTTGAGATTTTCCTGGAGGAATACCACAGGCGCATCCGCATTGAAGGGCGCCTTTCCTGGGAAATGGCCGCCACCATCATCCTCCCTGCCCTGCGCAATGAGTACAAGCAAACCGTTTCCGCGCTTTCCAGGGCGCTGGACGCCAAGCAGGACTCCGGCACTTCCGCCCTGCGGAAGCTGGCGGACAAGCTGGGCGATGCCCTGGATTCCATCGTGTCCGACCTGGATACGCTGGAAACCGCGCTCACGAGCTGCCATGAGGACATCCTTGCCGGGATGTCCCGATTGAGAACCAGCGTCGACGCAGCAGAAGCCCTGGTGAACGACCGGTCCTGGCCTCTCCCCAAGTACCGGGAAATGCTGTTCATCTATTAGGGTGCAGACGCCGCTCCGGAGCCGCGCCGCCCACCTGCAGGAAAGCCTCTTCCCGCGGCAGGCCCGGCAGGGCTCCGGAGCCTTGGCGCGCCCTGGTCCGGCCTGGATTTTCCCCGCCGTTTTCCGCCCCAACCCAACCCCTGAAAATCCGCGTCATTGGCCGTAAAAAGACTTTCCTCAGGAGCCCTGCGGGCACTTAATTCCCCCGGCGGAAATTCACGGCCCGAACCCGCAAGATTCTTCCATCGCCATTATGCCTAAAGACACCTCCATCAAAAAAATTCTCGTGATCGGCTCCGGCCCGATCGTCATCGGCCAGGGTTGTGAATTCGACTACTCCGGCACCCAGGCCTGCAAAGCCCTCCGGGAAGAGGGTTATGAAGTGGTGCTGGTCAATTCCAATCCCGCCACGATCATGACGGATCCGGAGACCGCCCCGCGCACCTATATTGAACCGATCACTCCGGAGTTTGTGGAGAAGATCATCATCCGGGAGAAGCCGGACGCCCTCCTTCCCACCCTGGGCGGCCAGACGGCCCTGAACTGCGCCATGGAGCTGTTCCGCAGCGGCGTGCTGGAACGGGAGAATGTGCGCATGATAGGCGCCAACGCGGACGCCATTGACCGCGGGGAGGACCGCAGCCTGTTCAAGGAGGCCATGATCCGCATCGGCCTGGACGTGCCGTGCTCCGGCATCGCCCACACGATGGAGGAAGCCCGGCAGGTTGCACGGGACATCGGCACCTTCCCCCTCATCATACGCCCCGCCTTCACGCTGGGCGGCATGGGCGGCGGCGTGGCGTACAACAAGACGGAGTTTGAGGAAATCTGCGCCCGCGGGCTGGACCTCTCCCCCGTATCGGAAATCCTGATTGAAGAATCCCTGATCGGCTGGAAGGAGTTTGAAATGGAAGTCATGCGTGACCGCGCGGACAATTGCGTGGTGATCTGCTCCATTGAAAATATTGACCCCATGGGCGTGCATACCGGGGATTCCATCACCGTGGCCCCCATCCAGACCCTGACGGACCGGGAATACCAGGTCATGCGGGACGCCTCTTTCGCCGTCATCCGGGAGATCGGCGTGGAAACGGGCGGCTCCAACATCCAGTTCGCCATTAATCCGGCCAACGGACGCATGATCGTCATTGAGATGAATCCCCGCGTTTCCCGTTCCTCCGCCCTGGCCTCCAAGGCCACCGGCTTCCCCATTGCCAAACTGGCCGCCAAGCTGGCCGTGGGCTACACGCTGGACGAATTGCGCAACGACATCACGCGGGAAACGCCCGCCTGCTTTGAGCCCGCCATTGACTACGTGGTCACGAAGGTTCCGCGCTTTACATTTGAAAAGTTCAAGCAGGCGGACGAGCACCTGACCACCTCCATGAAATCCGTGGGGGAAGCCATGGCCATCGGCCGCACGTTCAAGGAATCCCTGCAAAAAGCCCTGCGCTCCCTGGAAACGGGCCGCTGGGGTTGGGGTTTTGACGCCAAGGCCCCCCGCAACGCGACGGCGGAGGAGATTGCCCGGAAGCTGGGCGTTCCCACCGCGGAACGCATTTTCTGGATACAGACGGCGTTCAGCAGCGGCTTCACCCTGGAGGAGGTCCACCAGATCACCCAGATAGACCCCTGGTTCCTGGCCCAGATGCAGGACCTGGCGAAGGCGGGGGACCGCCTGGACACACTGGACCTGCGGGAAGCCAAGAAACTGGGCTTTTCAGACAGGCAGATCGCGCTGGCCCGCGGAACCACGGAAGAACATGTCCGGAAGGAACGCGTGGAACAGGGCATCATTCCCGACTACCGCCTGGTGGACACCTGCGCGGCGGAGTTTGAGGCGTACACGCCCTATTTCTACTCCACGTACGGGGATGAAAACGAGGCGCGCGACACAGGCCGCAAGAAAATCCTCATCCTGGGCGGGGGACCGAACCGCATCGGCCAGGGCATTGAGTTCGACTACTGCTGCGTGCACGCCTCCATGGCCCTGCGGGAGCTGGGGTATGAAACCATCATCGTCAATTCCAATCCGGAAACCGTCTCCACGGACTACGATTCCTCAGACAAGCTTTTCTTTGAACCCCTGACACTGGAAGACGTGCTCCATATCTGCGCGCAGGAAAAACCGGACGGCGTCATCGTCCAGTTCGGCGGCCAGACGCCGCTGAATCTCGCCAACGCCCTGGAAGCCCACGGCGTGCCCATCATCGGCACCAGCCCGAAGGCTATTGACCTGGCGGAAGACCGCGAGCATTTCTCCGCCCTGCTGAAAGAGCTGGGGCTGAAGCAGGCGGACGCCGGAACCGCCACCAACGTGGAGGACGCCGCCGCCATCGCCGCGCGCATCGGTTATCCGGTGCTTCTGCGCCCCTCCTTTGTGCTGGGCGGGCGCGGCATGATCATTGTGTATGAAGAGAAGGAATTGCGACGGTACATGACGGAGGCCGTGGAAGCTTCCGAGGAACGCCCCGTGCTGATCGACCGCTTCCTGGAAAACGCCGTGGAAATTGACGTGGACGTCATCGCGGACCGGGAACGTGCCGTCATCGGCGCCATCATGCAGCACGTGGAACCGGCGGGCATCCACTCCGGGGACTCCGCCAGCATGATTCCGGCCATGGGCATATCCATGAAAATGCACAAGGAAATCACGCGGGCTTCCAAGGAACTGGCGCGCCGCCTGAACGTCTGCGGGCTGATGAACATCCAGTTTGCCGTGAAGGATGAACAGCTTTACGTGATTGAGGTCAATCCGCGCGCCTCCCGCACGGTGCCCTTCGTCTCCAAGGCCATCGGCAAGCCCCTCGCCAAGCTGGCCGCCCAGATCATGGCGGGAAAGACGCTGGAGGAGCTGGGCTTTACCCGGGAAATCACGCCGGAATACCACTGCGTGAAGGAGGCCGTCTTCCCGTGGGGCCGCTTCCCGGGCATCGACGTGGTGCTGGGACCGGAAATGAAGTCCACCGGGGAAGTCATGGGGATTGACCCGGACCCGGACATCGCCTTTGCCAAGTCCCAGATCAGCGCCTTCAACCCGCTACCCGCGGAGGGCAAGGTGTTCATCTCCGTGAATGACCGGGACAAGGAGCGGGTGCTCCACATGGCCCGCCAGCTGGCGGACATGGGTTTCATCCTGTGCGCCACGCGCGGCACGATGATCCACCTGCTCCAGCACGACATTGAATGCGAACGCGCCTACAAGGTGAACGAGGAGCGCCGCCCGAACATTGTGGACCACATCAAGAACGGGGAGATCAATTTCATCATCAACACTCCCGGCTCCCATGACGCCCGTGCGGACGACATTATCATCCGCTCCTCCGCCATCGCCACCAAAACGTCCTACTGCACGAACCTGGCCTCCGCCCAGGCCTGCGTGAACGCCATCGAGGCGCTGAAAAACCGGGACCTCCAGGTTCGCACCATTCAGGAATACCACGCTGAAACCCTTTAACCCCGCACCATACAGAATACCCATATCATGAGAGCCATTCTCGCACTGGAAGACGGCAGCGTCTTCATCGGTTCACACTTCGGAGCCACGGGCACGGAAGTGGGGGAAGCCTGCTTCAACACCTCCATGACCGGCTACCAGGAAGTCCTGACGGACCCGTCCTACAGCGGCCAGATCGTCACGATGACCTATCCCCTGATCGGCAATTACGGCATCAACCCGGAAGATTACGAGTCCGGCAAGGCGCAGGTCAGCGGCTTTGTGGTGGCGGAGCTGGCGAAGGTCCATTCCAACTGGCGCGCCACGGAGGCCCTGGGCCCCTGGCTGGAAAAGCAGGGCATCATCGGCATTGAGGGGGTGGACACCCGCAAGATTGCCAAGCACTTGCGCTCCGCCGGAGCCATGCGCGCCTGCCTCACCACGGAACTGACGCCGGAGGAAGCCGTGGAAGCCGCCAGAAACGCCCCTTCCATGGAAGGGTGCAACATCGTGGACAAAATCGGTTCCCACCCCATGACGCCGGAGGAAGTGGACGCCCTGGTGACGGACCGGGAACTGCCCCCCGTGGAGTATGACCTTGTAGCCTTCGACTTCGGCATCAAGTACAACATCCTGCGCCAGTTGAGGGAAAACAGCTTCCGCGTGACCGTAGTCCCGGCACACACTACGGCGGAGGAGGTGCTCGCCATGAAACCGGACGGCGTTTTTCTTTCCAACGGCCCCGGGGACCCCGCTACGCTGACGGACATCCACCGGGAGGTGGGTGCCCTGATCGGTAAAGTGCCCATGTTCGGCATCTGCCTGGGACACCAGATCATTTCCCACGCGCTGGGGGCGAAGACCTTCAAGCTCAAGTTCGGCCACCGCGGGGCCAACCATCCGGTGAAGGACCTCCGCACGGGCAAAATCAGCATCACGTCCCAGAACCACGGATTCGCCGTGGACCCGGCAACCGTGCCTGACGACGTGGAGATCACGCTGATGAACCTGAATGACGGCACCGTGGAAGGCATCGCCCACAAGACGCTCCCCGTCTTCAGCGTGCAGTACCATCCGGAAGCCGCTCCAGGCCCAAGGGATCCCCAGTACCTGTTCCGCGACTTCAAGCGAATGATTGCATCCTGCAAACGATAAGCATCCCGCCGGCACGCCCTTCCCCCTTCAAGGACCACAGCATTTTCCTCGTCATCATGGGAACAATGCATTATTTTCAATAAAGGGCATGAATCATGCCTCCCTAACCAACAAACACCTGAAGTATACATTACATGAGCAAAATCGCATTGATCTCCGGCATTACGGGGCAGGACGGCTCTTTTCTCGCAGAGTTCCTGATCGACAAAGGTTATGAAGTTCACGGCATCCTGCGCCGCTCCTCTTCCTTCAACACAGGCCGCATTGAACATCTTTATCTGGACGAATGGGTCCGGGACATGAAGAAAAACCGGCTGATCAACCTCCACTACGGAGACATGACGGATTCCAGCTCCCTGATTCGCATTATCCAGACCGTGCAGCCGGATGAAATTTACAACCTGGCCGCCCAGAGCCATGTGAAGGTCAGCTTTGACGTGCCGGAATACACGGCGGAAACGGACGCCGTGGGCACCCTCCGCATGCTGGAAGCCGTCCGCATCCTGGGCATGGAAAAGAAATGCCGCATTTACCAGGCCTCCACCTCTGAACTTTTCGGGCTGGTGCAGGAAGTCCCCCAGAAGGAAACCACTCCGTTCTACCCGCGCTCCCCCTATGGCGTAGCCAAGCAGTACGGGTTCTGGATCACCAAGAATTACCGGGAATCCTACGGCATGTTTGCCGTCAACGGCATCCTGTTCAACCATGAGAGCGAACGGCGCGGGGAAAATTTCGTCACCCGCAAGATTACGCTGGCGGCGGCCCGCATCGCCCAGGGCATGCAGGACAAGCTTTACCTGGGCAACCTGAACGCCCTGCGCGACTGGGGCTATGCCAGGGATTACGTGGAGTGCATGTGGCTGATCCTCCAGCATGACAAGCCGGAAGACTTCGTGATCGCCACCGGGGAGATGCACACCGTCCGGGAATTCTGCACGCTGGCCTTCCGCGAAGCCGGGATCGAACTGGAATGGGAAGGCGAAGGCGTGGAAGAACGCGGCCGCGACAAAAAGACGGGCAACATCCTGGTGGAAGTGGACCCCAGGTATTTCCGCCCTTCCGAGGTGGAACAGCTGCTGGGAGACCCCACCAAGGCCAGAACCCTCCTTGGCTGGAACCCTACCTCCACTCCGTTTGAGGAGCTCGTGCGCATCATGGTGAAGCATGACATGGAGTACGTCAAAAATCCCGTCAATTGCTGAGATGGAAAAAAACAGCGCCATCTTTGTGGCCGGACACCGCGGCCTGGTAGGTTCCGCCATCTGGAAAGCCCTGGAAAAGAAGGGGTATTCCAACCTGATCGGCCGGACGCACCGGGAACTGGATCTGGAAGACCCGGCGGCCGTCCGGGAATTCTTTGACCGGGAAAAGCCGGAATACGTCTTTCTGGCGGCGGCGTTCGTGGGCGGCATCATCGCCAACTCACGCTACCGTGCGGATTTCATCTTCCGCAACCTCCAGATCCAGCAGAACGTCATCGGGGAAAGTTTCCGGCACGGCGTCTCCAAACTCCTTTTCCTGGGGAGCACCTGCATCTATCCGCAAGAGGCACCCCAGCCCATGAAGGAGGACACCCTGCTCACCTCCCCGCTGGAATACACCAACGAGCCCTACGCCATCGCCAAGATCGCAGGGCTGAAAATGTGCGAGAGCTTCAACCTCCAGTACGGCACCAACTACATCGCCGTGATGCCTACGAACCTGTACGGCCCCAATGACAATTTCCACCTGGAGAACAGCCACGTGCTGCCCGCCATGGTGCGCAAGATTCATCTGGCCAAATGCCTGATGGAGGGAAACTGGGAGGCCGTGCGGAAAGACATGGCCGCCCGCCCCGTGGAACAGGTGGACGGAACGGCTCCGGAAGAAGCCATCCTGTCCGTGCTGGGCAGATATGGCATCACCCCCGGTTCCGTGGAACTGTGGGGAACGGGCACGCCCCTGCGTGAATTCCTGTGGAGCGAGGACATGGCGGACGCCTGCGTCCACGTGATGGAACAGGTGGATTTCAGCCAGTTGAAAGGGGAAGACCGGGAGGTGCGGAACTGCCATATCAACATCGGCACCGGAAAGGAAATCTCCATCGGCGGACTGGCTCGCCTGATTGCCGCCAAAGAAGGATACCGGGGAGAACTGGTCTTCAACGCGGACAAGCCGGACGGCACCATGCGCAAGCTGACGGATGTTTCCAAGCTGCACTCCCTGGGCTGGACCCACCGGGTGGAACTGGAGGAAGGCGTGGAACGCATCTATCAGTGGTACCTGGACCAGGCGGAAGCCGCCGGACATTAACTTACCCGCCTCCGGCAAGCCCGCACCGTCCATGAGCCACCTTCCAGACAGTCATGATACGGCTCCAGTCAAACCCAGCCTGTGGGCGCTGAGCCCCCTGCTGGTTTTCTTCCTGCTTTACCTGGTTATCTCCGTAGCCGTACAGGATTTTTACGCTGTCCCGGTGACGGTGGCCTTTACGGCTGCGGCTGTCTGGGCAGTACTCATCACCCGCGGGAAAAGCATGGCGGAGCGGGTGGACCTGTTCTCCTCCGGCGTGGCCAACAGGAATATCCTGATGATGATCTGGATTTTCGTGCTGGCGGGCGCATTCGCCCAGTCCGCAAGGGATATGGGCGCCATTGACGCCACCGTGCAGCTTACCCTGCGCCTTCTGCCGGACAACCTGCTGCTCGCCAGCGTCTTCATCGCCTCCTGCTTCATTTCCCTTTCCGTAGGCACTTCCGTGGGCACCATCGTGGCGCTGGCTCCGGTAGCCGTGGGATTGGCCGAAGCTACGCAGGCCAGCACAGGGATGATGACGGCCATTGTGGTGGGAGGCGCGTTTTTCGGAGACAATCTTTCCTTTATTTCAGACACCACGATTGCAGCCACCCGAACGCAGGGCTGTGCCATGCGGGATAAGTTCCGGGCCAACGTGAAGGTGGTTTTCCCCGCTGCCCTGCTGGCCCTGGCCTGTTATGTGCTGCTGGGCTGGCACGTGCAGTCTCCCCCCATGGGAGACGCCCCCATTGAATGGATGAAGGTTTTCCCCTACCTGCTTGTGCTGGTGACGGCCTTGGCCGGCATCCATGTAATGGCCGTCCTGACGCTGGGGCTGCTCGCCACGGGACTTGTCGGAGTCGGCATGGGGTATTTTTCCTTCATGGCCTGGTTCCGCGCCATGGGCGCCGGCATGACCGGCATGGGGGAACTGATCATCGTCACCCTGCTGGCGGGCGGCGTGCTGGCCCTGATCCGCCATAACGGCGGCATCGCCTACATCATTGGAAAAATCACGTCCCACATCCGGGGGCGGCGCGGGGCTGAATTCAGCATCGCGGCCCTTGTCTCCATGGCCAATCTCTGCACGGCCAACAACACGATCGCCATCATCACGGTAGGCCCCATCGCCAAGGAGATCAGTGACAAATTCCACATTCCGCCCAGGCGCAGCGCCAGCATTCTGGATACGTTCTCCTGCCTGGTCCAGGGCATCATCCCCTACGGGGCCCAGATGCTGATGGCGGCGGGCATTGCCCAGGTTTCCCCCCTCATGATCATGGAATACCTGTACTATCCTCTGATTCTGGGAGTTTGCTCCATTGCCGCCATCGCTCTGGCTCCCGGAAGGACAAGACGGCACAGGAAAAGCTGACGGACGCCCGGCCAACGTGGCTTAGCCACCGGGTTTCCGCTCCTTTTTGTTACCGACATGTTATCCTTGTTATCCGCATGTTACTCAACATATGGAGCTCCTGTGTTATCATATATGCATGAGCCTTCATATCGAACCCACAGAAGAAGCAGTAGACACGCTGCGCAAGGAAAGGCGGAAAAATTACATTGCCGCACTGGCGACATCCTTTCTCTCCGTCATTCTTGCCGGAGCCATTCTCTATTCCCTGACCATCATCATCGCTCCCCCGGAAGAGCCCAAGGTGGTAGGCTACATCACGCCTGACGATGCCCCCCCGGCGGATACGCCCCCTCCGCCGGAAGTGCAGAGGGAAACTTCCTCTTCCTCCCATGCGGAAACGCCCGTCAAGGTAGTGGTGGCCGCGGCCGCCGCCCCGGTCAGCCTCCCCAAAATTGACATTGATCCCCCGGACGAACCCGTCATGCTGGAGGAAGGGACCGCGCTTGGCATGGGAGACGGATTCGGCCCCGACCTGGGAGATTCCACTTCTGCATTCGGCACGTCCCAGCCTTCCGGCAGTACGCTGGTGGGGACCTTTTACGACGCCAAGCAGACGCCCGGAGGGCGTCCCACCAATATGAACATGGAGCAGTACCGCGCCTTTCTTTCCCGCTTTGTCAACAAAGGCTGGAATGAATCGGAGCTGAACCGCTTTTACAAGGCGCCCCAGCAGCTGTACGCCGCCCAGTTCTACATCCCCAGAACCCCCGCCAAAGACGCACCCAAGGCCTACGGATGCGACGACAAGGTCAAACCCAGCCAGTGGCTTGCCATTTACCGCGGCAAGGTTCGCGCGCCCAAGTCCGGAACGTTCCGCTTTGTGGGCCTGGGAGACGACTATCTGGCAGTGCGGTTCAATAACCAGAACGTATTCGATTACGGCTGGGAATCCGCCTCCCTGGGAAAAATGACGGCGAACAACGCGCAATGGCTGGATGCCATGGAAGGCAAACCCGGCAACGATGCGCAGAAAAAGGAACTCAAGGACATCGGCATCAACGTTCCGCCCGTCACGTTCTACAAGTACGGCACTTCCGGACACTGGAACAACACCATGCGCGGCGTAGCCGCCGGCAAGCCGTTCACGGTGGAGCAAGGCAAGGTATACCCCATTGAAATCCTGGTTAGCGAAGGTCCCGGCGGGGAATTCGGCATGACTCTTCTTCTGGAAGAAGTGGGCGTGCCGCCCATGAGCAAGGACCCGAAGACGGGAGCTCCCATTCTCCCCCTGTTCCGGACCAATTACGGCGTACCAAAGCCGGACAAAAGCAAGGAATACGTGCCGTTTGATGAAATCGGCATCGTCTGGGAATCCATCAAATAACCGGAAACGCACGATTATCCCTTCTCCATGCCCGCAGGCCTCCTGCGGGCATTTTGCTTGTGTGCCTGTAAAAGATGGCCTACGTTCCTTTTATTACCATGCAGCCTTTCCGCTTTCACTCCCTATACCAGCCCCGCATCTGGGGCGGCCAGTACATGAGAACCTTGCTGGGCCGGGAATTGCCCGACCGGGAAACGGCCTACGGGGAAGCCTGGGAAATCAGCGACCGTCCGGAAGCCATGAGCATGGTGCGGGAAGGAGAATGGGAAGGAATGCCCCTGCACCGGCTGTGGGAGGAACGGAGGGAGGAAATTTTCGGCCCCGGCTATGAACGTTTTCCGAGCTTTCCCCTGCTCTGCAAAATTCTGGATGCCCGTGAAAACCTTTCCGTCCAGGTGCATCCCCCGGAACGCACGGCAGCCGCCCTGAACGGAGAAGTTAAAAACGAAGTCTGGTACGTGCTGAACGCAGAACCGGACGCGCTGATTTACAGAGGTATGGAAGAAGACGCCACACCCGGAGACATCCGCCGCGCGGCGGAAACGGGCCGGATGGAAGAATTAATACGCTCCACCCATTTGAAGGAAGGCGAACATCTCTACATTCCCGCGGGCCTGGTCCATGCCATCGGCGCCGGACACCTCATTGCGGAAATCCAGCAGAACAGCGACACTACCTACCGTCTCTACGACTGGAACCGGACGGACGCTTCAGGAAAAGGGAGGGAACTGCATATGGACCAGGCTCTGGATTCCATCGCGGAATTCCGGGAACTCAGCCGTCGCCCCGGCTACCTGACCGAAATGCCGCATTTCACCATGGAGGAATACCGGCTGGACAGAGGGGCCCGGTTCACCCAGCCGGACCCTTCCCGCTTTGCCATTTTTACGGTTCTCCGCGGCTCCGTAACGTGGGACGGAAAAACGGCCCGGCAGGGGGAATTCATCCTTTCCCCGGCAGGCGCGGACGCCGTAACCGCCGCGGAGCCGGAGACCGTTTTGCTTTTAACAACGGTTTGAACAGGCCAATATGACAAAAAGCGTGAAGAATTCAGCACAAAGCTAAAGCTTTCACACTTTTTCGTTGCAAAGAAGCGAAGTGAATCTTAGCTTGAACTAAACTTTTCCCGCATCAGCGCCGCAAATCCCCACCCCCGGACAGCCGTATGAGCAATATTTCCACCATCGCCACTTATCTTGGCCGCGTTTCCGGACAGCTCCAGCCCATGCTGGAAAAAGTCCGGGGCATTGACCGCCGCACCTTCCTGATGGAAGCCGCCGCCCTGCTGGCCCTGACCAGTTGTTCGGAACCCTCCGGCAAAGCCGGAATGGCGCCCATGATCTCCTTCAAACCCTCCGGCGTTCCCCTGGTAAAGCGCTCCCCGCGGCAGCTGCTGGCGGAATGCAATGTGCACCCGATGTTCATGCCCAGCTCTTCCCCGCTGCGCCGGCGCTCCTCCCGGATGAAGCCGCGCTTCATCACCATGCACAATACGGAAAACCCGTCCGCAGACGCCATGCAGCATGCACGCGCCCTGAATAACGGCGCACTGCATTGCAACTGGCATTACACGGTGGACCCGTATGTAGCCATGCAGCACATTCCCCTGAATGAAACGGGCCGCCATGCGGACCGCGGCGGACCCGGGGACTTGTATTCCATCGGCATTGAAATGTGTGAAAAACGCGGCCAGAGCATCGTGAAGACTTTTGACCGCGCCGCCAAACTGGCCGCCTATAACATGTATGCCTACGATATTCCCCTGCGGAACGTCGTGCCGCACTACTACTGGACCGGAAAGCGTTGCCCGCACCTGCTGCTGGACAACGGCAAGCCCGGCTTCAAATGGTCCTGGTTCATTTCCCGCGTGGATTATTACTTCCGCTGCATCAGCTGAACACAATTCCCGCCGCCCATCGGCTCCGGGAATAAAGCGGATTGAAGGCTCCTTTCCGCAGGATGCCCTCCTTCTTTTTTCCGCCATGCGAACATGGCCGGTGAAGTATTTTGTGCTGATGCCCACCCCTTGCACCGCCCCAGCCGGGAAGCCGTACCCATTCCGGAGCTTCCGCAAAATCATCAAATCCCCAGCATGGCGCAGCCGGGATTTTTTTTTTACAGGCACGCCGTGCCCTGCCCCGCAACCTGACTGCCGCATGCCTTTTCCCATATAAAAAACACCGGGTCTGCCTGTAAGCAAACCCGGTGTTTTTTACGGAAAAGTGAAGGGAGCAAAAAAGAACTCCGCAGCTGCCAGGTCCACGCACAAACCTTGGCAACTGCGGAGCTGCGCTTACACACACTTATTCATCCAACAAAAATCACTCAGCGGGTCTTCCATCAGGAGTGGTGGAAGGCCGTGCCTTCTTCCGCCGTCATCGGGGAAGTGACCGGGTGCTTCTCGAAGAAGGCAAGCATGCGCTTGAAGTCTTCAAGGAACAGGTCTGCAAGGTCCTTGGAGAAGCCCTGGCGGACCATGACGCGCATCACCACCGTATCCTGGCAATTTGCCGGGAGGGTGAAGGCGGGCACCTGCCAGCCGCGGGTTCTCAGTTTGTCCGAGAGGTCGAAGAGGGTATAGTTCGTCTTGGCTCCGTCCTTGATGAAGAAGCAGACGGCGGGAATACCCTTTTCCGGATCGCCCGTGCAAATGAATTCGTACGGCCCCAGCTTGGAAACCTCATCTGAAATGTACTTGGCCACTTCATAGGCCTGGGTATGGATGTTGGTATACCCTTCCTTGCCCAGACGGATGAAGTCATAATACTGGCAGATGATCTGTCCGGCCGGCCGTGAGAAGTTGATGGCGAAGTTGGGGATTTCACCTCCAAGATAGTTGACGTTGAAGATCAACCCTTCAGGCAGGTCGGCGATGTCTCTCCATACCACCCAGCCCACTCCGAGCGGAGCAAGACCGTATTTGTGGCCGGAAGCGCTGATGGATTTGACGCGGGGAATACGGAAGTCAAAGACGATGTCCGGAGCGCAGAACGGGGCCAGGAAGCCGCCGCTGGCGCCGTCCACGTGGATGTCCACACTGATACCGGTCCTGTCTTCGTAATCGTCCAGGGCCTTGGCAATTTCCGCAGGCAGTTCATAAGCGCCCGTATAGGTCACGCCGAAGGTGGGAACCACCACGATGGTGTTTTCATCAATCTGCTCCAGCATGCTGTCCACATCCATCTTCCATTTTCCGGGTGACATGGGGATTTCACGCATTTCAATGTCCCAGTAGCGGCAGAACTTGTGCCAGCAGATCTGGACGGGCCCACATACCAGGTTGGGCTTGTCAGTGGGTTTTCCGGCAGCCTTCTGGCGGGCTCTCCAGCGCCACAGGGCAGCCATGCCGCCAAGCATGCATGCTTCACTGGAACCGATGGTGGAACAGCCGATGGGCTTTTCATCCTGGCTGGCATTCCAAAGATTGGCAATGATCGCAGCGCAGCGCATTTCAATGGCGGCTGTCTGGGGATATTCATCCTTGTCGATCATATTTTTGTTAATGCTGAGATTCATCAGCATCCTGACCTGCTTTTCATCCCATGTCTGGCAGAAGGTTGCAAGGTTCTGGCGGGCGTTGCCGTCCAGCATTAATTCATCGGACACCAGCTGGAAGGCGTCTTCTGCGCGCATGGCGTAATCCGGGAACTGGTCCTTGGGCAGGAGGTTGTCTGCTTCCGGAGAGCCGAAAATGGAATTTTCTGCCCGGGCTGTATCGGGTTTTTGATTTGGATCAAACATGACGGTATCTATTGTTTCATCGTTTCCGGGCCAGCCGTGAAAGACCGCCCGCATGAAGGATAGAAGCCTTCACGAACAAAAGTGTTCATATTTCTATTGTCATTCACCCCTGCATAACTTTTCTACAAAAATACAGGAACAAGCTTTATTTTATTATCCACCCATTACTAAAAATCATTAAATTACAAAATTTGTTATATTTCCTGACCTACACTCACAAAAGACCTTATGTATGACACAGGCCATATTTTCACAGATAAGGGAGCCGGACGTTTTCAGGTTCAATGGCCAAGCGGAATTATATGTTAGAACAGCCTTCTGATGCAGCATGACATCCGTTGAGAAAAAACGCCCTTTAGGGACTCTCATAGTTTCCAGACACCAGTGCCGGTGCGCGCAACAGCCCCCACCCGGGCGCCCGGGCAAAAGACGGCTCAGGTCTGGGACCTAACAAAGAACCTTACCGCATACTAATGAAACCAAAATTTGCAGTATCCGCCATCCTTCTCCTGATGACAGCCTCCCTGGCGCAGACGGGAACAGCCCAGCAGGCTGAAGACCTCTATCAGGGCACCGTTGACACGCGCCAGGAGACGCAGGACAGCATTACTTACACCTTGAAGGAGGACCTGAGCTTTTCCGGATTCCGGACGGAAGACACCGTCTTCGCAGGGAGCGTCTTCTTCAACCAGCTGGCGGACCACACCCAGCCCGCCAGCGAGTCCGTCATGACATTTACCGGCACGGGAATGTCCATGAGCTTTGACGACTGTTCCTCCATTCACAGCGACCGCTGGGTCAATGACAATGAAGGCGGAGGCGCCATCCGCGGAGAAACGCTCACCTTCACGGACATGGGCGACCTTTCCTTCAACAACTGCAAGTCCATCGTGAATGCAGATACGAATGCCGGGGGCGCCGTGAACGCAAGGGGAGACATCACCTTCTCCCAGATGGGCAATATTTCCTTCACCAACAACATGCTGGGTGACGACAGCCAGCAGGGGCAGGCCCTGGGGGGAGCCCTGTTCACGTGGGGAAAGATCGACTTTGAAAATACCAAGTCCATCCTGTTCAGCGGGAACTCCACCGGACACTCGCCCACAAGCGCCCACTCCAACATCGGAGGCGCTATTTACGCTGGCGCGCATGACTCCACCTCTACGGCAACCAAGGCCTACATTCCCGCCGGGGAATACGCGCTGACGTTCCAGAACGTCAACGGCGACATGACCTTTGAAAATAATTCCGCATGGATGGCCGGAGCCATTTACGCTTATGCAGGCGCCGTAGACGGACAGGAAAATACCGGAGGCGGCATGAAGATAGCCGGCGTTACCGGAGACGTGGTTTTCAAGAACAACCGGGCGGACGCCGGGGAACTGACTTCCGAATGGAACGGCAACTTCGGCGCGGTATACAGCGGCCAGGACCTGGACATCTCCAACATCGGAGGGGACCTGCGCTTTGAAGGCAACCAGGCCAGCAACAGCGCCGGGGCATTCGGCGTCAGCGGAAGCCTCAACCTTAATAACGTCGGTTCCATCACCTTCATCAACAACCACGCGGACAATACGTATGCCGTGGGCTGGGTCAGCAAGGACTGGAATGTCACCAATACGGGAGACATCACCATTTCAGGAAACAGCTCGGACAAGCAAATGGGCGGCGTGGCCGTCTTCGGCAATACCACGTTCAGCAATAACGGGAACATCACCGTGGAAGGCAACTCCACCAAGGGGTCCAACGGCGCCCTGCGTTTTTACGGTACGTTCAGCGTCACGGATGCCGGGAACATCTCCCTTTCCGGAAATAGTGCGGACCAGTACAACGGCGCCATTGAGGTGACCGGAAATACCTCGTTCACCCGGACCGGAAACATCTCCATGGACAACAATACGGCGGGCTGGCACTACGGCGTGGGGCAATTCCACGGGGACCTGTCCTTTGCCAATACGGGGGATATTTCCATTTCCAACAACAAATCCACGGATTACGGATATGGAGCCCTGCTGGTAGACGGAAAGACATCCTTCGTCAATACCGGGAAGGTCACCATCTCCGGAAACTCAGCCAAATGGGATGTGGGCGCTCTTCAGGGAGCCAACGGCCTGGAATTCATCAATAACCGCGGCGGCGTGCTCATTGAGAACAACTCCGTGGACGGCGTTGCGGGGGCCATGCTCCTCTACTACAAGGATGCCGTCTTTTCCGCTGACCAGGGGGACATCATCGTGAAAGGCAACACGGAAAAACGCGGAGGGGCCAACCCTATTCTGAACTCCCTGGTATTTGGAACCAACGGAAGCGCTTCCATGGACAGCGTGGTGCTCCGTGCCCAGGAGGGCAGGACGGTCACCTTCTACGACCCCTTCCGGAATGAAGGCGACGGGGCGGAGTACGACAACATCGTCTTTGACTTTAACAAGTCCGAGGGTGTGGACACGACTCCGTATAACGGAACTGCGCCGGAATTCAAGGGCACCATCCGCTTCTCCGGGGCGGAGGCAGACAAGCTGATCACCCAGGCAGCAGGAGAATCGGAAGGCGACTGGCAAAACCGGCTGGCGGAATCCAAGTACTTCAACGTCAGCGGCAAGACCACCTTGCATGACGGCACGTTGATTCTGGAAGACGGAGTGACCTATGGCAACAAGGATCTCACCAAAAACTCCTCCTTCACCGTGAACAAGGGTATTCTGGAAATCACGGGAAACAGCTCCGTGAACAGCAAGGACATCACCATTGAATCCGGAGTTACCCTGAGAACCGGGAGGGGTGCCGCCTTCCGCGGAGATACGATCGACATCAGCAAGGGCGTCATCTTTGACTTCCGCCCCTTCATGGACGATTACAGCTCCGGCCTCAGCATTGAGCAGGCAAACAGCCACACCATGGGCGGCTCCATGGGAGTAGCGGATTCCCTGGAAGACTACGCCCACAAGCGATGGGCGCAAAAACAGCGCTTCCTGGCCATGTCCATAGAGGATGCGGCCATTCCCGGCACCTCCGGTGACTTTGACAATATTTATTCAAGCGCTACCGGGACTGATACCGTCAACTCCCCCTATACCTACGAAGGGTACTGGACCAAGGAATGGGAAGACCAGGACGGTGACGGGATCAACGACCATCTGTATGCCGTCTGGAACCCCACGGACGACATTGAAGAAATTCTTCCGGAACTGGCCGGGGCGGACATCGGCAACTCCATGTGGAGCTCCGCTTCCAACATGAAATCCGTTTCCAACGCTGCTCTGGGACAGGTGGGCATCACCCGCTTCCTGATGGGCCCGAAGAACAACTTCTGGATCAAGGGCATGGGAGACTTCACCTACCATGCCACCCGGGACGGCATTGACGGCTATGACTACAATGGCGGCGGCTATGCCGTGGGCGCAGACCGCAGGTTCACCCCGAACACCATTCTGGGTGCCGCCTTCGGCAACCTGTACGGCACCAACAAGAGCCGGAGCTGGCCCAGCGAAGTGGACCAGACCTCCTACGTTGCCCTGCTGTACGGAGCATGGAGAAAACAGCTTGCTCCCAAGGACATGCTGACCATCAGCGGAACCGCCGGCTTCGGCTGGACGACCAACAAGCTGGACTCCTATTATGACGGGGGCGCCTCCCACGGCAAATGGCAGAACAGGATGGGCTTCGCCACCCTTCAGGCCACGTGGGACCACAGCCTGAACAAGGGCTGGACGCTCTCCCCCTTCCTGGGAATCGAGTACACGCAGGTGAACCAGAATTCCTTCACGGAAACGGGATATGACGCCCGGCACTTTGACCGCGGGAATCTGAAGAACCTCAGCCTGCCCGTGGGCGTGGGCGTCAGCAAGGCGCTGCAATTCAGCAACGGCGTACTGTGGGTTAACAGCCTGTCCGTAAGCTACGTGCCCGACGTGGTGCGCGACAACCCGGAAACCAGGGCAACGCGTCTGCTGAACGACTTCAGCTGGACCGCGAGGGGTTCCCGCCCGGACCGGAACGCCGTACGCGTCAATTACAACAGTACCGTCGTCATCAACCCCAAATGGACGGCCTACGCCGGCTATGAATTCGAAGGCAGGAGCAAGTCAACCTACCACCGGGTCAACGCCGGGGTAAGCTACGCCTTCTAAGTCGCGCAAGACGGCAGCGGGACGGTTCCGTCCTGCTGCCACGCGCCCCACACCCAGTCAACGGGCTGCATTCCTCCGGGATTGCAGCCCGTTCGATTTTTCACGGAAGGCGCACCAGAAAAAACATGGAAGCCGTGCGCAGGAATCATCTGTCTGGAGCTTCGCTCATATACAGCACGTGGGGATATAAAATAGAATCCGGCGCCACTTTAGGGTGGTTGAATTCCCCGGTTTTCTTCATTGCGGCACGCTTCATCACGGCTTCCGAAGGGAGGTTCACGCAGGCGGTGAAAGAGTACCCACGGTCAAAGCCCAGACGGGCAAAACCGTGTTCCAGGCATGCACAGGCCCCTTCCGTGGCGTAGCCATGGCCCCAGGCTTCCGGGACGAGCCGCCAGCCTATTTCCACACAGGGCGTGAATTCCGCGGCAAAATCCGCCCAGTGGAACCCCAGCAATCCGATCAGGGCACCAGAGGCTTTAAGCTCCACGGCGTACAGGCCATACCCTTTTTCATCCAGTTCCGCACGCATGCGGTCCCACATGGAACGGGATTGTTCCTCTGTCATGACAGCCGGAAAGAAGCGCATCACCCGCGGATTGGCATTCATGGCGGCAAAGAAGGGCCAGTCCATTTCTTCCCATGCCCTGAATGCCAGGCGTTCCGATTCCGGCAGAAGCATCTTTCCTTCCGCCATGGCGTCAGTTGTACATGGAAAGCTCCGTTTCCAACTCCCGGCAGCGGTTGACGCGGAACTGTTCGTCCAGTTCCAGTATCTGGCTATGGCCCAGGCTGTCCTTAACGGTAAGGTTGACCTTGGAGCGGCCCGGGTATCTTTTCAGGATGTCCCGTATCTGCTCCAGATTTTTTCTCGTGTGGCGCAGGGGGCTGACGATGATGTTCAACGGCCCCTGGTCCCCGGCCCTGGATTTGCGTCGTTTACCGCCCAGAGGCTCCACGCCCTGCGCAGCCACGCTTTTGGCGGAGGTGCGGTCATCTTCCCGGATGTTGGCGCGCACGGCAACGAAGACGCCCGGTTCCAGACCTCCTTCCATTTCCAGGGCCTTTTCATAAACGTCCGACCATAGCAGCACTTCAATGCTGCCGGTAAAGTCTTCCAGCGTCAGGACGGCGAATTTTCTTCCGGCCTTGCTGATCTTGGGGATGACGGAGCGCACCATTCCCGCGATCTGGTGCTTCTGCTTGAGTTCATGTGATTCCAGCGTGTCAATAAGGCCTATGCGGGTGTATTTTTCCGCATCAATGACGCCACGCATGGAGTCCAGGGGATGGCCGCAAAAGTAGGCGCCCAGCAAGTCCTTTTCATCCACCATGCGCTGGTCCTTGGGCCATTCCGGAACGGCCGGTTCATCCTTCACCCTGGGGGCTTCAAAAGTCATGTCAAACAGGGCGCCCTGCCCCAGAGCCTTATCCTTGTGCACCTGAGAAGCGCCGCTCAGGGCCAAGTCCACGCGCTCAAACAGGGCGCAACGCGGTTCCAGCGTCCAGTCCAGCGCTCCGGCACGGATCAGGGATTCCAAGATTTTCTTGTTGACGGATTTGGAATCCAGCCTGTTGCAGATGTCCTCCATGCTGGAGAATTCCCCATTCCGCTTCCGCTCTTCCAGAAGAATCTGCATGGCGCCTTCCCCCACGTTCTTGATGGCCGCCAGGCCGTAGCGCACGGCCAGCTTGCCGGAAGGCGTTTTCTCAGGCGTGAATTTAAGCATGGACTTGTTCACGTTGGGAGGGAGGATTTCAATGCCCATGCGGTTGGCCTCCTGAATGAACACGCCGATTTTGTCATTGTTCGCTTCATTGGACATCAAGCCGCAGAGGAATTCCACGGGGAAGTGGGCCTTGAGGTAGGCCGTCCAGTAGGAGATATGGCCGTAGCAGGCTGAGTGGGATTTGTTGAAGCCGTATCCGGCGAATTTCTCAATCTTGTCAAAGATGGCCGTAGCCGTCTTCTCGTCAATCTGGTTGGTTTTCCAGCACCCTTCCACAAAGTGGGCCTTTTCCTTGGCCATTTTTGCGGGGTCCTTCTTACCCATGGCGCGGCGCAGCAAGTCAGCGCCGCCGAGCGTATAGCCCGCCAGCAGCTTGGCCGCCGCCTGCACCTGTTCCTGGTAGATCATTACGCCGTAGGTTTCTCCGCTGACCTGTTCCAGCAAGGGGTGTTCATACACCACCTGTCGCAGCCCTTTCTTGACTTCAATCATTTCATCCATGAACTGCATGGCGCCCGGACGGTACAAGGCCAGCAGGTCAATGATGTCTTCAATCTTCTGGATGCCGTAACGCCGGCAGGTGTCCACCATGCCGCCGGATTCCAGCTGAAACACGCCCATCGTATCCCCCCTGTTCAGCAGGTCCAGCGTTTCCTTGTCATCCAGGGGGACGGAGTCCAGCTTGAATTCCGGCACGCGCCAGCGGGCGTATTCCTCCGCATCATGCATGACGGTCAAGGTTTTCAGGCCCAGAAAGTCCATCTTCAAGAGGCCCACTTCATAAATGGCGCTCATATCGCACTGGGCGACAACGGCGGCATGCGGGTCGGAAAGGTCGTCACGGGTGAGGGCCACATGCTCATCCAGGGGCCGGTCACCAATCACAACGCCCGCAGCGTGCACGCCCACGTTGCGGATAAGCCCTTCCAGGCGCGTCGCATAGCCCCAGAGTTCCGCATACGTTTCATCGGACGCGATCAGCTCCCGCAGCTCTTCATTGCTCTTGTAGCTGGACTGAAGGGTCACCTTGGGGCCGGTTTCAATCAGCTTGGAGATGCGGTCCCCGTCCGCATAGGACATGTCCATCACACGGGCAACGTCCCTGAGCACGGATTTGGCGCCCATGGTGCCGTACGTGATGATGTGGGAAACGGCTCGTTCCCCATATTTCTGCCGCACGTAGTCAATCACTTCCGGACGGCGGGTCTGGCAAAAGTCAATGTCGATATCGGGAGGGCTGACGCGCTCCGGGTTCAGGAAACGTTCAAAGATCAGGCCGAACCGCAGGGGGTCGATGTTCGTGATCTTCATGGAATACGCCACCAGGGAGCCGGCGGCGGAACCGCGCCCGGGCCCCACGGGAATGTCATGATCCTTCGCCCAGTTGATGAAGTCCGCCGTAATCAGGAAGTAGGAGGGGAATTTCAACTGGTTGATGATTCCCAGCTCATAATCCAGACGGTCGCGAAGCTCCTTGTCCGTCGCCACGCGTTCCTTGCCGTACCGTTCCTCCAGACCTTCATAACACACCTTGCGCAGGTATTCCTCACGCGTGGAGCCGTCCGGAGTGCCGAATTCCGGGTATTTTTCCGTACTGGCGGAGTCCAGCTTGATAGTGACGTTGCACCGTTCCGCGATTTTCAGCGTGTTTTCCACGGCGTCCGGGTAGTCACGGAACACTTCCCGCATTTCCTCGGGAGATTTCAGGTAGACTTCCGTGGAGTAGCGCATGCGCTTGGGAGAAGCCAGTTTTTCGTTGGTCCCTACGCAGATCAGCACATCGTGCATGTCGTGATCTTCCTTCCGGAGAAAGTGCACGTCATTGGTGGCCACAATGGGGGTGTTGGTCTTGCGGGCGATGCTCACCAGCCCGGGCAGGCATTTTCTTTCTTCCTCCAGGCCGTGGTCCTGAAGCTCCACAAAGATGTTATCATCCCCGAAGATGTCTTTCAGCGCCAGCAGGGCTTCCTCCGCCTTTTCAAACTGGTCGTTGAGCAGCCATTCATTCAGCGGTCCGGCGACGCATGCCGTGCAGCAGATGAGGCCTTCATGGAATTCCCGCAGGGTGTCCATATCCACGCGTGGCTTGTAGTAAAAACCTTCCAGATGGGAGCGGGACACCAGCTTGACAAGATTCTGCCAGCCGGTTTCATTTTCCGCCAGAAGAAGCAGGTGCGTGTATTTGCGCCGTCCGGGAAGCTGCTTTTTCACGCTTATGGGCGTGGGGGAAAGGTATACCTCACAGCCGAAGATGGGCTTCACCGGCTGTTTCTGGGGTCCTTCCGGATGCTCTTTGTTCCAAGCGGCTACGGACTTGTTAAGGTTGTTCGCCTCCATCACGAGCTCAATGGCTCCAAAGAGGTTGCCGTGGTCCGTAACAGCGACGGCGGGCATGCCCATGCGGGAACATTCCGCAATGAGGTCCTTGATGTGGACAGCGCCGTCCAGCAGAGAGTATTCCGTGTGGTTGTGAAGGTGTACGAAGGAACCGGGCATGGATGAAACCTGTGTGCGTTGAATAAGTCGGATCAGGAGTTAACGGGGCATTCCGCCTTCATGGCTTCCACGCATTCCCGGATGAGGTCCGGGCCGCGGTAGAGAAAGCCCGTGTAAAGCTGGACGAGGCTGGCCCCTGCCTTGATCTTGGCAACAGCGTCCGCGCCGCTCATGATGCCGCCCACGCCGATAATAGGAATGTGCCCCTTCAGCTCGGAAGCAAAGGCCGCGATGACTTCCGTGGACCGCTCCGTCAGCGGCGCCCCGGACAGGCCTCCCGCTTCTTCATGGCGCGGACTGGCTTCCACTCCGGCACGGGAAAGCGTGGTGTTCGTAGCTATGAGGCCGTCCAGCCCTTCATCCAAGAAGACGCGGCTGAGTTCCGTTATCTGTTCCTCCGTCATATCCGGGGCCACTTTCATGAAAATGGGCACGTTACGTCCGGTTTCCGCGGCAAGGTTGGATTGCTCGGCTTTCAGGGAAGCCAGCAGGCGCGCGGCGGGTTCCGCGGCCTGGAGCTCGCGCAGGCCGGGCGTATTGGGAGAAGAGAAGTTGATGGCGATGTAATCCGCCACGGGCCATGCCGCACGCAGGCAGGTCAGGTAGTCCTGGGCCGCATCTTCATTGGGAGTTACCTTGTTTTTCCCGATGTTGACGCCAAGGACACCATGAAAACGGGTAGCGGAACGGATGTTCTCTACTCCGGCGGCAATGCCGTCATTGTTGAAGCCCATCCGGTTGATGATGGCCCTTTGGGGAATCAGGCGAAACAGCCGGGGCTTGTCATTGCCCGGCTGAGGACGCGGCGTCAGCGTACCCACCTCCACAAAGCCGAAGCCAACCTGTCCGAATGCGTTCACTGTGTCCGCCTCCTTGTCCATCCCGGCGGCAAGGCCTATCCGGTTGGGGAATTTCATCCCCAGGATTTCCACGGGATCGGAAGGAATATTACCCATCAGAAGAGGCAGTACGCGCATCTTTTCTGCCAGGCGCAGCCCCCACAAGGTCACATTGTGGGCGGTCTCCGGATTCATTTGGAACAATACACTTTTGGCGGCGGAATATAAGGCGGGTGACACGATGCGAGGAGTATACTACACCTTCCATTAGGGTCAAGAATGGGAAGCGTCTTGCCGGGATGATTTTATCCGGTACAATTCCCTTCCATGAACAGGAAGGAACGCCTCTCGCCCTGCCGCCTGTACGGCATTGTGGATATGGGATACACTACTGAAAACCAACTGCTTTCCGTTACGGAAAAATTGCTGGCGGGCGGTTTGGGCATCCTCCAGCTCCGGGCGAAAAACTGTGCTCCGGAACGTATTGAACAGCTGGGAAGCCAGCTTGCCCCCCTGTGCCGCAAACACGGCTGCCTTTTCATCATCAACGACTATCCTGAAATAGCCCTGAGCACCGGAGCGGACGGCGTTCATCTGGGACAGGACGACGGTCCCCTGGCGCTTGTCCGGGCCATGCTGGGACCGGACTGCATCATCGGGCGTTCCACGCACAGCCCGGAACAGGCTCTGGAAGCGTTCCGGGAGCAGGCGGACTACATCGGATTCGGCCCCTTGTTCCCCACCGGCACCAAACCGGGGAGACCGGCCATCGGACTGAAAGACATTGCAAACGTGCGGCGGCAGCTTCCGGAAGAGTTCCCGGTCTTCTGCATTGGCGGCATCAACGGGGACACCCTTCCCAACGTTCTGAAAGCAAGCGCGGCACGGGTCGTTATCGTCTCTTGGCTGCTCACGCACCCGGACATCACGGGGGCAGTAACGGCGCTAAAAAGGACGCTGGGAGAAATATAGGAAAAACACCGTGCCTTACAGGCGCGCCGTTCCATTTTCACCGCTTCCCCTGCTCTTCCTCTCCTTCCGGAGAAAGGGCGGGACGTGAAATCAGCAGAACCGCCGTATTCACGATCATTTGCAGAACGCGGTCCTGATCCTTCATCCACGGTTCCTTGTCATGAAGTTCCAGCCGGGTGACGTACTTCCCCAGCGTGGCGTGGAAAATGGAACTCATGATGTGGATGTGCCAGGAGATAGAGAGCTCGTCATCCCACGGGCAGAACTGGCGCACCCTCTGCGTCATTTCCCGGATGAGCGGAGCATAGAATTCATCGTAAATCTTTCTCCCCAGATATTCCGGTTCCTGAGGCAGCCGCCACAGCAGCCGGGCATGATCCGGGCCACCCAGGTTTTTATCCAGAAGCAGCCGGAAAGCCGGTTCAATGAATGCACGGGCGTACGCACGCAGGGACGGATGAAGGTCCGCCTCCTTCAGCATCTTCATGCGCTCCTCCATCAGGGGTTCCGCATACTGCCTGAACACGGCAAGGTACAACCCTTCCTTATTTTCAAAGTAGTAAACAATGGAGGCCAGGTTCACCCCCGCTTCAGAAGCAATGGCCCTCATGGTCACTCCGTCAAATCCTCTGAGAGCAAAAAGTTTCTGCGCCGCGCGAAGAATCTTGCCGCTGGTTTCAGCAGAACGGTCGGACTGGGATTTGCGGGTGGAGGACATCGTTCCAGAACATTAAAGGTATTGCAGACTAGCGGGAGGACCGGCTTGAACCGATAGCCTTTACCAGTTGTTCCATGTCCTGGGAAGACTGGATGGCCTTGCCGTCCTTGTCCACCAGAATCATCGTGGGAATGCCGCGGGGAGCCACTTTCCTGGCCAGCTCCGTCAAATCCTTCTTCAGCAGGATGGGCCACGGCATATTGTTGGCGGCGGCCCATTTTTGGGCGGCTTCCAGGTTCTGGTCCAGATTGCACATGATTACTTCCACATCCGGATTGTCTTTCACCGCCTTGTTGTAAGCCTCCACGCTGTGGGGGGCATTCCGGCAGCAGGGGCCGCACCAGCTCGCGCTGAAATACAGGATAAAATGCCGGGGATTCAATTTGCCGTCCTTCTTCCTGAGCTTGCCGTTGTCCAGCATGTAGGTCTTCCCCTTCATTTCCTCAGCCACGGGCCCGGACGGCACGGAGGACCATTCCGAGAGAGGCTTCCCTATCACCTCCTTGTGTTCCTCCAGCCATGCCCGGTCTTCCTCTGAAAGCTTTTCCAACGGCATCGTGATGGGCTTTTTGGCCGTGGTCACCAGTTTGACCGTCTTCATATTGAGGGCGATGGGGCGCGCCTCCACCGTGGTTCCCGTGCCTTTATTCGTCCAGGTACGGAGGGAAGGGTCCTCCGCCGCATCAGGAGAACCGGCAAAACAGAAGGAGGCTCCCAGCAAGAACGCAGACGCCAGCAGAATACGCAAAGGGGGAAATTTCATGTACACAACGCTGATATACTCTTTCCTATCTCCCATGTCGAGAAGCCGATTCCAGAATTTGACGGGCCTGGGCATGCCCCGGATCACGGCGCAGGGCTTCTGCTGCCGCTGCCGCTGCGTCACGGTAACGGCCGTTGCGGTAAAGCATCACGGCCAGCGTGAACGGAATGTCCGCATTTTCCTTATCCAGGGAGGAACAATTCTCCAGGTCCTGGAGCGCTTGCTCCAGCCGTCCCACCTTTTCATTAAGCAGGGCGCGGTTAAACAGGGCGCGGATGAAAGAGGGCTCTATTTTCAGGGCCGCATTAAAGGATTCCAGAGCTCCCGGCTCATCATTATTCTCAATCTGCCCCAGCCCCAGCAGGTACCACAGGTTGGCATCCTTCGGAGCCAGGCGGACGGCCTCCTTCATCTGCTCCACCGCTTCCGGGCTGCGCCCCTGGGAGGCCAGGAAAACGGCGTAATCCCGGTGCACCACGGAGGACGTGGCATCCCATTTCAGAGCCTTGGCAAACCATTGTTCCGCGGCCTTCGCATCCTTGCGGCTGATGGCTATCTGGGCCAGCTTCATCGCTCCGGAAGGCTGGTCCGCCTGATGAAGCGCGGCGGCGGTCAGCTCCTTCATGGCCGGGCTATCCGGCGGCAGGGAATCCCGGAGGGCCCATTCCGCTTGCAGGCGGACAACCTTGAACGGGTCATTAAGTAATTTGCCCGCGGCGGGATTGCCCGCACGGCCCATTACCTTGGCGGCAGCGGCGCGCGTCAGGGCATCCGGATCCTTGACCGCCGCAGCAGCCAGTTCCTGGACAGCCGGTTCATGCGCCCAGGCATCCATCAAATCCAGCAGAGTGGCGCGCCAGGCGCCCACTTCCTCCCGCTTGAAGCACTCCATCAGCAGCGGCAGCACATCCTCCCGCCCTTCATAGGCGCGCTGCACGGCCCTGGTACGGTCCCTGTACTGCGCCATCTTGGGATTGGACCCATAATATTTTTCCACCGCTTCCGCGGCCCATTCATTGCTCTTTTCCCTGTGGCACATGGTGCAGGCATTGGGAATGCCCAGCTCCACGCTCAGGAGAGGATCAGGAGAATTGAAGGAGTGGTCCCGGCGTGGGTCGCGGGCCATGTACAGGCTTTCCGGCATGTGGCATTCCACACAGCGGGCGCCCATGCTGGACTGGGGGCACGGCGTATGTTTGGATATGTCAATAATAGGGGCTTTCACCCCGTTCACAGCCTCCCCAGTCCCATGGCACCTCAGACAGAGCGTATTATCCTCCTGCGGAAGCTTCAGCGTTCCCGTATGCGGATCATGGCAGTCCAGGCAGGTGACGCCCGCCTTACCCATGCGGCTCAGGCGCAGGCCCGTTTCACAATAATCCTCATCCCTCTGCATGCCGTTGGGCCAGAAGACGCCGGGCTGCACGGGAAGCACGAGCTGGAAATGATTGTCAAAACGGTCACCTATGGCAAAATCGTGATCGAATTCATCCCGCCGGGCATGGCAGGATGCGCAGTTGTCGTGAATTTGCTCCGGCGTCAGCTTGTTTTTGGTGGAAATCATGCATCCCGTTCCCGCCTCCGGCTTATCCAGCAGGGGACCATGGCACTGGATGCAGGTTACTCCGGGTTCCGTCCATGTGGAAGCGTAACGGTCCTTGACCGGATCATAGTTCTTATGGAACAGGGACATGTGGCACCATGCGCACTGCGTGTTCCAGTTCATGCCGCGGCCCGTCCAGTGCCCCCAGTCTCCGGGCTGCCGGGCATCCTTGCCGAAAATGTCAAACCACTCCTTGCGGTTTACATCCCACGCAGCGCTCAGGGTATGGTAGCCTCCGTCCTTTGCGGGAACCAGGTACTGCACCAGCGGAATCCTTCCCGTAGCCCATTCCGCTCGCCAGGCAGTATTGGACTGCCCGTCATGCACCATGCGGCCTTGGGCATCCGTGGAAAATTGGAGAATGCTTCCGTGGGCGTCCAGCTTCATGTTATGGAACGCCTCAGACTCCCACTGGTCCCCAAGCTTGCGGAACGCCCAGGCGTGGTCCGAACCGGCCCACTGCCGGAATTCCTTTTCATGGCAGGCGCCGCACTGCATGGAGATGGGAACTTCATTCTGGTCCCAGTGCTCACTGCCGCCGGAGAAAACGGCCGGCTGGGCTTCCGCGCCGGAGCGCCGGTCCATCCATGCCTTCATCACCGTACCCAGCCCAATCAGCGCACCAAGAACAATAAGGAGAACCACCCATTTTTTCATGGAGGATTTGTTCACGGAAACATCAGTGGACTCGGGCTTGGACATGGCGGAAATATTCTGCCATATCCTACGCGCTCCACCAAGGAACTTTTACACAAAGCGGTTCAGATCCGGAGGTTTTCCTCCGGACTCCCGCAGCTTAATCCTCCTCTTCCAAAGCTTCCTCACGCATCAGGGGAGTAATCCGGGTCACGATGCAGCGTTCCACGCCGCCGTTCTCCGTCCGGGTCACCCTGAATTCCAGGCCCCGGTAACCCACGGTGTCCCCTTCCTCCGCCGGAGCTTCCAGCAGATTGAGAATCAAGCCTCCCACGGTGTCGATCTCCTCGCTCTGCAAATCCATGTCCATGGCTTCGCCCAGCTCCTCAATGCGGGCCAGACCGGATACGTCGCAGGAGAAGCCTACCGCATCCCGGGGCAAATCCGTCAATACTCTGATGCGGCCGCGGTCCCACTCCATCACCTCGGAAAACACGTCCGTCAGGGTCAGCAGGCCGGACGTTCCGCCGTGCTCGTCCAGAATGATGGCAAGGCGCACGTTGTCCTTCCTCATGATCTCCACCACATTGTCAAATTTAACCGTTTTGGGCACCTTGGGAATGGCGTGGATGTATTCAGGCGTCAGGGCCTTCCCGCGGAACATGATGCGGAACAGGTCGCGGGCATGCACCATGCCGACCACGTGGTCCAAATCACCGCGGTAAACGGGATAGCGGGTGCGGCGGGTGCGGCGGACGATTTCCCGTATCTTCTCATGCCCCGCCCCTTCCGGAATGGCATCTATCCGGACGCGGGGAGTCATGACCTGGTGAACGTACAGGTCCTCCAGGTCAAACAGGCCATCCATGATGCGTCCGGATTCCTGCGGCAGGGCGCCGTTTTCATGGCTCTCCTCAATGATGTACTGGAGTTCTTCCGCAGAATGGTAGTGAGACTTGGACTCATTCCTGTCCACGCCCAGCAGCCCGAGGAAAAAGTTGCCCAGGGTGTTCATGCCCACCACCAGCGGATACAGGCAGAGCTGGACCACGTACATGGGCATCGTGATGATGAGGCAAAGCTTCGTGGCATACTGGAGGGAAAGCGCCTTGGGCACCATTTCCCCGAGCACGATGTGCAGGTACGTCAGCACCGCCACGGACAGGACGCTGGCCGCGCCGTGCGCCACGAGCCAGGAGGCCCACCCGTACTGGGCGAGCCATTCGTGAAGCCATCCGGCCACGGCATGCTCCCCGTACATGCCCAGCCCCAGGCTGGCGAACGTAATGCCGAGCTGAGCCGTGGCAATGTAGCGGTCCTGCAACCGGGGCGTTTTCAAGATATGGGAGACGCGGCGCGCCACCATATTACCGGACGCCCCCATTTGCTCCAGCGCCGCGCGGGGCGCGCCAAGCAGCGCAAACTCCGCGGCCACGAACAGGCCGTTCAGCACAATCAGCAGCAGAATAATAAAAACCGTCATCATGAGTCCACCCCGCTTTCCATGGCAGGTTCATTCTCCTTTTTTTCCGGAGGCAACAGAAGAATGGAGGAGACGCGGTTGTGGTCCATCTTCTCCACCACCAGCACGCGCCCGGCAATAATCAGGCGGTCCCCTTCCTTGGGAATGCAGGACATGTGCTTGATCACGGAGCCCCCCACAGTAGCGGCGCCGTTCATCAGGAAGGGCACCAGGCACTCCGCCTTATGGGCGCGCATCATGCCGGGAATGCGCACGGTACCGTCCGGCAGGGTTTCCACTTTTTCCCCGGAGCGGATGAATTCCTCATCTATGTCCCCCACCATTTCACCCAGCAGGCGTTCCAGCGTCACCAGCCCCACAAACTTGCCGTATTCATCCAGCACAAAAGCTTCCTTGGCCTTGTCTTCCCGGAGCCGGGACACCAGCATTTCCACCGTCTGCATCTCCATCACGCACGGCACCTCCCGCAGTATGGAGCGCAAGGGGGGCAGAACGCCCTTTTCCGCATACGCAGCCACCATGTCCTTGATATGCAGCATGCCGATCACGGACTCACGGTTTCCTTCATACACGGGAATATGTGTATGGGGCCTGTCCGCAATCATGTTCAGAATATCCTCCTCCGTAGCGTTCACATCCAGGCAAACCAGCCGGAAGCGGGGAATCATGATCTGCTCCACCGTGCGTTCCGCAAAGGAAAGCGCGCTGTGCAACCGCTCATGCTCATCCTCCTCCAGCAAGCCCCCCTGATGGCTCTCATCCAGCAGCATGTTGATCTCCTGCTGGGTGTGAATGTGCTGGTGGCCTCCCGGAGGCAGGCGGAACAGTTTAAGAAGCAGCAGGCCGCTTCCGTTCAGGAAGTCAATGAACCACGCGAAGAAGGTCAACGTCCAGCGCATGGGGTAATACGTGTACAGGGCCGCCTGCCGCGGAAACTGCAGCGCCAGGGATTTGGGCATCAGTTCACCCAAAATCACCTGCAATACCGTCAGCCCGACCAGCACAACGATGGCGGCTACGGAATTGGCCATCACGGAATCCATGCCGCCAAACCGTTCAAACAGAGGGAGCAGGTAAGCGGACAGTTCCACCTGCCCATAAGCGCCCAGAATCAGGCTGGAGATGGTAATGCCGAACTGGCAGGCCGCAATGTAGCGGTCCAGCTCCCTGGTATTCTCCAGAATTTTGAGCAAATGCGCGGCCACCTTGCTGCCGCCCTCCGCCATTTCCCGAATCATGTTGCGGCGCACGCTCACGGCGGCGAATTCTGCGGCAACGTAAAAGGCGTTGATCAGAATCAGGAAAAGAATAACGAAAATGATAAAAAGAATCATGTATGAAGGGGGTGTCCGTAGAACGCAACGGGCATCCGCATCATAGGAACCAAGAAAATCCTGTCAAGAACGGGAAACAAAAAATCCTGCCATCCGGAAAACCGCATTTTTCCATGCGTCCCTTCCACCGTTGCTTCCCCTTCCTTCCTCATGCTATGGTGAGGCCATGCCCGCTATCCGCGTCCTACTGCTCCCCCTGATTTTTTTGAACCTTTGCATGGCCTCCGTGCCGGAAGATGCGCCGCCTTTCAGCGACCAGTCCATGAAACGGCTGACGTCCCTGCTCGGCATTCCGTCCTCCTCCGGAGCGGAAGTCCCTTTCCAGCAATTCTGGCTGAAGCACATAGCACCCCTGGCGGACAGTTCCGGCACGGACGCGCATCAAAATGCCTGGGCAACATTCCGCAGCCCGGACCCGGACGCTCCGGAACTGTTGATAGACGCCCACGCGGATGAAGTGGGCGTGGTCATTGCAGACATCACACCCAACGGTTTCCTGAAGATAAAGCCCATCGGGTTCCCGGATTTCCAGTCCATGCTTTCCTGCCTCTACCGCTTTGACGGGGCGCATGGTCCCGTCACCGCCTTTGCGGGCGCAGTGCCCGGCTGGTGGTTGAACCGCGCCCCGCTCCCGGCAGGGACGGAATACGTCCTGTTTGATGTGGGAGCGTCCAGCGCGGAGGAGGCCCGGAACATGGGCCTGAGCACAGGCCAGCGCGGCGTTCCCGCCACCAGGCCGGAGTTGCTGCACGGTTCGCGCCTGATGGCCCACGGCCTGGACTGCCGCCTGAATTCCTTCATGCTGATGGAACTGACCTTTTTCCTGTCCCAACATCAAAAGGACCTGAAATACCACGTGACGCTGCTTTCCTCCTCCCAGGAGGAAATAGGCCTCATCGGCGCCACGGCGTATTGTGAAAAGAACCGCCCAAAGCTGGCCATTGTCATTGACTGTACGCTGGATACCGTCCAGCTCGATGACCTTCCGTCCCGTGAAGAAAACGGAAGGCTGACCCGCCAGGCCATGGGAAAAGGCCCCGTCCTCTTCACCCATGACAAGATCTTTTACCAGCCCATCACCGCGCAACTCCTCCAACTGGCGGAAGAGCACGGTATTCCGTTGCAGAAGGACGCTACTTTCCCTCCCGGCATGGCCAATTTTGTCCCCGTCAAGCTTTACGGCGGCCAGGCAGCCTTCCTGGGACCACCCATCCGCTACATGCACTCCCCGCGGGAACTGGCGGACCTGAAGGATGTGAAAGCCACGCTGGACCTGCTGGGCCGTTTTCTGTGCACTCCGCCCTCCCCGGAAGTGAAAGCTGCATCCGCGCAGGAAAAGAAACAGCCGTCACAACCGGAATCCGCGCCCGCAAGATAAAAGCTTCCGGTCAAATTCAAACAGCCCCATTCCCGGAACAACCGGGAACGGGGCTGGAAGTTTAAGGGATCAACGAGAAACCGTTATTCCGTGATGCCGGCGGCTTCCGCTTCAGCTGCCTTGGCGTCGCGCAGAGCGGCGCGGACGGACATCTTCACGCGGCCCTTGTCGTCAATGCCGATGCACTTGGCGGTTACCACGTCTCCCACGCTCACGACGTCTTCCGTCTTGGCGGTGCGGCCTTCGGCCAGTTCGGAGATGTGAATCAGGCCGTCCTTGCCGGGAAGCACTTCCATGAACGCGCCGAAGGTAGTCGTGGAAACGATCTTGCCGGTGTACAGTTCACCGATTTCAATGGTCTTGAACATGCGGGTAACGAGCTCCAGCGCACGGTCCAGGCCTTCCTGCTTGGCGGCGTAGATGTGCACGGTGCCGTCTTCCTCAATGTTGATGTCGGCGCCGGATTCAGCCTGGATGGCCTTGATGTTCTTGCCGCCGGGGCCAATCAGCTCGCCAATGCGGTCGGCGGGAATCTTGGTGGTCTCAATGCGGGGAGCATTCGGGCTCATCTGGGCCGGAGCCGCAATGGCGTCATTCATGACCTTCAGCACGTCCGTGCGGCCAGTCTTGGCCACCTGGATGGCTTCTTCCAGAATGGAGAGGGGAATGCCGGGCAGCTTGAGGTCCAACTGGTAGCCCGTCACGCCTTCAGACGTGCCGCAAAGCTTGAAGTCCATGTCACCGTAGAAGTCTTCGGAACCGATGATGTCCAGAAGGGTCTTGTACGTAGTGATTTCATGCTGGTCATTCTGTTCCGTCACCAGGCCCACGGAAATACCCGCCACGGGGCGCTTGAGGGGCACGCCGGCCGCCAGCAGGGACATCGTGCCCGCACAGACGGAAGCCATGGAGGTGGAACCGTTGGATTCCATGATTTCAGAAGAAATGCGGATGGCGTACGGGAATTCCTGTTCGTCCGGCACTACGGGAGCGATGGAACGTTCCGCCAGGGCGCCATGGCCGATTTCACGACGGTTCTGACCGCCGAAACGGCCGGTGTCACCTACGGAGAAGGGAGGGAAGTTGTAGTGCAGAATGAAGCGCTTTTCATTCACGCTGCCCGTGTAGTTGTCCATGTACTGGCGTTCTTCCATCGGAGCGAGCGTCGCCAGGCAGAGGGACATCGTTTCACCGCGGGCAAACATCGCGGAACCGTGCACCACGGAAGGCAGCACGTTGATTTCCGCGGTCAGGGGGCGCAGTTCCTTGAGGGCGCGGCCGTCGGCACGCTTGTCCTTGTCCATGATGGAAATACGGAAAGCCTTCTTCTGAATGTATTCAAAGACCTGCTCCACGTCAAAATCGGTAGCTTCCGGATGGCGTTCCTTAATGGCGGCTTCCACTTCGTCGCGCAGGGCGCCCACCTTCTTCTGGCGTTCAACCTTGGAGGCGGCATAGATGGCGTCTTCAATGCGGTCACCGGCGATTTCATAGCCGATTTCCAGCAGTTCCGGCTTGGCGAGGCAGAGTTCGTAGGAACGCTTTTCCTTGCCGCAGACAGCGCGGAGCTCTTCCTGCTTTTCGCAAAGGACCTTCACGTTTTCCTGAGCCAGGCGCAGAGCGGCGATGAAGTCTTCTTCCGGCAGTTCGTTGGCGGAACCTTCAATCATGATCACCTGGTCCTTCGTCCCGGCAAACACCAGGTCAAGCTGGCTGTTTTCACGCTGGGAGTTGGTCGGGTTGATGATGAACTGGCCGTCAACACGGCCCACGCGGACGGCGCCCACGGGTTCGGCAAAGGGGAGGTCGGAAACAACGCAGGCGGCGGAAGCGCCGTTGATGCTCAGGATGTCCGGCTCATTTTCACCATCGGCGGAAAGCAGAAGGGTGATCACCTGCGTGTCATAGAAGTAACCCTTGGGGAACATCGGGCGCAGGGGGCGGTCCGTCATGCGGCACGTCAGGATTTCCTTTTCCGTGGGACGGCCTTCACGCTTGAAGTAGCCGCCGGGGAACATGCCCGCGGCAGCAGCCTTTTCCTTGTATTCCACAGACAGGGGGAAGAAGGTCTGGCCTTCCTTGACTTTGGTGGCGCTCACCACGGTCACGAGAACCACGGTGTCGCCGCTGCGGACGACAACCGCGCCGTCAGCAAGACGGGCCATTTTTCCGGTTTCAATCGTGATGGGATTCGTACCAACGTTGCATTCAACTGAATGTATGCTCATTATATTTCTTGTCTTTCAGTCACCCGCAGCCTCATCAGCCCATTCAGGCCGGCTCCGGGCGGGAAGCCTGAATGGCGTCAGGTACGGGCAGTGCCTCAGGAAGAGTGTTATCCGCAGCAGCCTTTTCCCAAAAATGAAGGGGAACACTGTCCGCGCGGCAGGGCGCACATCCCAGATGGATCAAACGCTCCGGCCCAGTCTTACCGGCTTGACAGCCTGTGAAAATCCGAAAATTTCTCAAGGCATGCCCGACAGAAACGCACCGGGAAAGAATCCCCGAACGTCGGATGCCAGCATAACCCCTGTCAAGGAGAATGCAAGTAAATAGTTTGATAGCCCGCTGTTCCGCGCTTTTCTCCACCGCCTGCCGGGAGGCCCGCCCCTTCCCTTCCGGGAAACACGGTCCCTCATGAGGAACCGGGGCGGCGCTGCCATCCGCCGCCCAGCGCCTTGCAGAATTTGACGACGGCATTCAGCCGCATCTGCGCGGCATCCGCCATGTCCAACTCCCCGCTCAGCAGACTCCTGTGCGTATCCAGGGCATCCATCAGCCCCACATACCCGGCCTCATACTGCCTGGACGCAATGTCCCAGCTGCGGCGCAGGCAGTTTACTTCATCAAGCGTAGCTTCGTAAACCTCCGCGCTTTTGCGGCGTTCCACCAGGGCATCCCTGATTTCCCGGAAGGCGTTCAGCACAGCCTGCTCATACGCGGCCTGGACGGCGGCGCATTCAGCATCCGCTGCGCGTACGGCGGCGCGCTTTCTCCCCCCGTCAAACAGGGTTTGGAGAACTCCCGCACCCAAATCATAACTTCTAGAAGACTGGTTCAGCAACTCGTTCAACTGGGTGCTGACCTGCCCCAGCTGTCCCGTCAGCACCAGAGACGGCAACCTGTCCTTCCGCGCCGCCTCCTTTCCGTAAAAGGCGGCTTTCAGGCGGGATTCCAGCTCCCATATATCCGGACGGCGTTCAATCATGTCACCGGGAATCCGGGCAGGAATGGCCGGAGGGGAGGCCAGCAGGGCGGCATTCCCCCCGCCGGGGCGCCCGCCCTTCATCACCTGTCTGGGGCTGTCCCCCACCAGCACGGACAGCACGCTCTCAGCACGGGATAGTTCGTTTTCCGACAGCCTGAGCTGGGCCAGCGTTTTGGAGCGCTCCGCCTGGACACGGCGCAGGGCAAGCTCCGGGTACTGCCCCTGCACAAACCTTTTTTCATACATGGCGCAGGTCTGTTCATAAGAAGCGTGGACACGGCGGATGATGAGACACTTCTCCTCCCACGTTCGCACATTAATGTAGGCGGAGGCCACCTCCGCCGTCAGCCGCAGATAAACCGCATCCCGTGCGGCGGAAGAAGCCAGCAGCTCCGCCCGGGCGGCTTCCGTGCGCGCCCGCAGCTTTCCCCACAGGTCCACTTCATAGGAGAGCACGCCGGACATGGACCACAAATCCCTCGCCCGGTCCGGCAGGTTGTTCATATAACGTTCACCTTCGGACAGTTCCTCGCTGCTGGCTCCGGCTTCCAGTTCCGCCCGGGGCAGCATGGCGGCGCCCGCCTGCGCCGCCAGGGCGGAGGCCTGGTCCACCAGGGCGGACGCGCGGACAAGATCGCGGTTATGAGCCACGGCCTTTTCTTCCAAACGGTCCAGCGCACGGTCATTGAAAATGCGCCACCACCCGGCCCCTACGGGAGAAGTCCGGGCTGTTCCCTCCGGCATTTCCATAACGGGCCTTTCAAATACGGCGGGACTGCCGCAGGAGGCCAGCAGCGCGGCCATGAGAAGAAGCATCAGACGTTTCATGAAGCGGCCTTCCTTTCCTGTCCGGATTTCAGACAGAACAGGGCAAACAGCACACCTGCCGCACCTACGATTACGGTACAAAGATAAAAAGTATCCACAGAAAAAACCTGGCTCTGGAGCGCCACGGCCTTTTGCAGCACCGCATCCACGGATGAATGGATTTCCTGCGCCGTGCCGCCGGTTCCCGCAAAGTGCCGCTGCCACATGTCAAGCGTATGCACCGTTCCCGGGGAATCGTCCCTTACCTGCTCCGCCATGCTGAAGCAGAACCCCGTTTTCATATGGGCCAATACCGTGCTCACACTGCTGACGTACAAGGAAATGAAGATATAGCGCACGGTGTTCAGCGTCCGGGAGGAAGCGGCGGCGGAACGCCCCTCCACCCCTCTCAGGGCAAGCGGCGTGGCCGTATTCAAACAGAAGGCATAACCGATTCCGAACAGTCCCAGGGGCCACGCCACATCCAGCCAGGAGCAGCCCGCATCCAGCCGGGACAGGAAGAAGGCGGAGGCGCCCAGCGCCAGCAGCCCCGCCATCATGCCCACCCGCAGGGCCAGCCTGCCCTTCTGCATCAGGGGGAGCACCAGCACCGCGCCGCCGCAAAATCCGGCCACCAGAACCATGAACACATAGGCAATGCCTACCGGTTCATAATTCATGACATTGCGCATGAACTGCACCGTTCCCACCCGCACCCAGCAAATGCAGAAGATGTTGCACAGGGACGCCAGCAGGCCGCACAGGAACCGCCAGTTGCCCAGTACGCGGACGTCCAGCAGAGGGGTGCGGTGGGTCATGCAGGAAATGAAGGCCAGGACAAAGGAACAAAATCCGCCGTACATCCACCCCAGCACCCCGGGTGCCGTCCAGCCGTCCGTCTCCCCGTAAATAAGCACCATCAGCATGCACACGCATCCCATCCCCACCGCCAGAAAGGAAAACCAGTCAAATTTTCCTCCCTTGGGAATCTTCTGGTCGGGAACGTAAAGCGTCGTCAGCACGGCCAGCACGGCCGCCGCCGCACCCACGATGACGAACAGACCCCGCCAGTGCCAGTACTGCACCAGCAGGCACCCCACTACCGGGCTGGCACAGGATGCCAGGCCAATGGAACAAAGCTTCACGCCCATCGCCAGGCTGCGGCGCTCCGGAGGCAGGGCGGCATTCACCAGCCCCGTTCCGTAAACCAGCGCCAGGCCGCCTCCGGCCCCCTGAAGGAAGCGGGCCGCAATCATGATAAAGAAATGGTCCGCCGCCAGTCCCAGCAAGGTCCCGGCCAGCATGATCAGCAGGGCCGTGCGCAGGGATCTTCTCAGCCCGATGCGCGCCCACAGGTACGCCGCCACGGTGAAGGAGAGGGCAGTTCCCAGCGGGCACGCCGCACCTGACCAGGAAACATCCAGGGTGCCCACCACAAACGTGCCTGACAAATCCGGCGTGGCCGCCGTGATGCAGCCCATATTCAGAAACGTCAGCATCGTGCACGCGCAGGCCATCCCCGTCAGCAGGCGCCGCTTCCACGCCGGAACCATTGTTTGCACAACCGGGCCACTCATACCTCTTTCTTAAAAATCAATGGAAACCTTTCCCTGCATTCCCGGGCGGAATACCACGCCGTCCTCCGCCTTCGGCAGGCTCACCTTGACGGGAAAGCGCTGCATGACCTTGGTGAAATAACCGCTGACGTTCTCCGTGGAAATCAGGGAAAACGTCGCATAGGTGGCCGCCCCTATTTCATAAACCGTGCCGTGGAAGACTTTGCCGTCATAGCCGTCCAGCGTGAATTGCACGTCCTGACCCTGCCGGATGCGCCCTATCTTGGTTTCCTCCACGCGGACGTTGAGCCAGATGTCCCCGCCATCCACAATGGAAAACAGCTTCTGCCCGGAACTGACCATTTCCCCCCCGTTCACCAGCTTGCGGGCCAACACGCCGTCCACGGGGGATTTGACTACGCATTCTCCGCACAGCACTTCCAATTCCTCCAGTTCCGCCCGGGCGGCTTCCAACTGGGCCTGGGCGGACCTTTTTTCCTCCTCACGGTAACCTTCCAGCTTGAGGGCCAGATTCTCCTGCTCCGCCTTTTCCACCGCCAGCGCCGCCAAGTAGGTGGCCCGCACGGCGTCCCGGTCCGCGGAGCTGATGCCCGCCTGCTCCATCACCAGCTTTTCAACGCGCTCGTAATCACGCCGCGCATGTTCCAGGCTGGCGGATGCCTGGGCAGCCCTGGCCCGCTGGGATTCGATTTCCTGCGGGCGGAAGCCGGCCAGCATCTCGTCATACCTGGCCTGCATCAGCTTGACGCGGGAACGCGCGGCCATCAGGCGCGCCTGCATGGTGCGGCTGTCCAGATGGGCAAGCGTCTGCCCGCGGCGGACGGTTTCCCCTTCCTCCACATCCACGCTGGTGACGCGCTCCGCAAGCTTTGACCCCACGGAAATGATGCTCGCTTCCACGCGGCAGTCATCCGTGTTCATGGTGCGGCTCTCCCGGAAATGCCAGACGCCCCAGCCGATGGCACCCACAGCCGCCAACGCCATGCTGCCCAGTGAAATGGCCTTCAAATGCTTGCTCATGCGCCGCAGGAAGTGCATTGCCGGGAAAATCCCTGAATAAACAGGCCAATGGTCAGCTTCATGGAAGCCACCTTGTCCTGCCACGCCTTGCTGTCGTCATTCAGGCAGTACATCAGCATGTAGCCGTGCAGCGTATTGACAAAGGCGCGCACCATGAGCCGCACATCCCCTTCCCTGACCTTTCCTTTTTCCTGCATGGCACTCATGTAATCGCACAGGAAGGAATGAAGCTCCCGCGGGTCGCGCAAAAAATCGTCTCCGTTCGTATCCACGGAATCCAGCGCGCTCAAGTAGGCCCGGAAGGCGTCCCTTTTGGCCTTCGTCGCCTGGAAGTACAGGCGTGCGGCCAGTTTCAGGTCATGCGCCAGGTCCCACGTTTTCCTGTGCTCGAATTCTCTTTTCAGTTCGCTGGCATATTCCCGGTACCGGATGATTTCATCCAGCAGGGACTTTTTGGTGGCAAAGTAGCGGAAGACGGTCTTTTCACAAATCCCCGCCTTTTTCCCCACTTCCTGAACGCTGACGCGGTGGAACCCTTTTTCACTCATCAGTTCAATGGCCGCCTCCACGATTTTTCTCAGCGTGTTCTGCTGGACCCGTGTCATTTGTTCCATAGATGTCTGTCAGGCTAACAGACATTTTTTAAAGGTCAAGGCCTCTTCCAGAACAAAAATACAGGGAGACGCCATCACCCCACGGCACAAAAAACGACCGCTGCGGAAAACCGCAACGGCCGAATCAAACGGGAATATGCTCCGCCGTTTAGCGGCGAAGGCCAAGACGCTGGATCAGGCTCTGATACTGGGCCAGATCTTCACGCTTGACGTAATCAAGAAGCTTGCGGCGCAGAGCCACCATTTTCAACAACCCGCGGCGGGAAGAAACATCATGCTTGTTCGTGCTCAGGTGGTCGGTCAGGTGGGCGATGCGCTGGGTCAGGTGGGCGATCTGGTAGCTGGAGCTACCGGAATCCTTTTCATGCATCTTGAATTCCTGCAAATTGATTTCGTTACTCATAAGTGTTTTCTTTGAATGTATTTAGCTCGTGGCAGCGGCTAATCGACACTGTGAGGGCGCCAACTATGCACCATCCGTCCCCAAAAGCAATTCAAATTTCATCATGCAGGAGAATTTGCCTCCGTTCCTGCAGTAGCGGCCTCCCCACCATTTTCCACCGCACCCCAGGCCTCGCGGTCCTTTTCCGTAATGGGCCGCATCACGCGGCAGGGGTTTCCCACGGCCACCACGTTGGCGGGAATGTCCTTCGTCACCACGCTCCCCGCGCCTATCACGGAATTGCGCCCGATGCGCACGCCCGGGCCAATCACCGTATGGCCGCCTATCCATACGCCGTCCTCAATAGTGACGGGAAGAGCAAATTCCAGACCGTCCCGCCTCAATCCCGGGTCCACGGGGTGCGTGGCGGTGTAAATCCCCACATTGGGCCCTATCAGCACGTCATTGCCGATCGTGACGGCGGCGCAGTCCAGCACCACCAGGTTGAAGTTGGCATACACGCGGTCCCCCAGCCGGATATTCGTTCCATAGTCACACCGCAGCGGAGGTTCCAGATAGCAGTTCTCCCCCATGCCGCCGAAGAGTTCCCGCGCCAATTCCCGGCGCAGTTCTTCCTCCTCCGGGGCGGATTGATTGTAACGGAAGACGAGCTTGCGCGCCCGAAGGCGCCCGGCGGTCAATTCGGAATCCTGGGCATTGTACAAACGCCCGGCCAGCATGTTATTCCAGTCCTTCGAGGCCATTGGATGAAGAGGGGTTCACGGCATCCGCGCCGGAAGAAGGCAGCGGCGTGTTCTCCCGTTCCTCACCAGACGGCACGGCCACGGCATCCTTCTCCACGGATGCCTCCGACTTTACAAGCTCCTTCTTCCCGGAGGAAGAGGAATTTGCGCCAGTCCGCGCAGGGGACGGCCTGTGCACCGTTCTGAAAATACCGGACGGCTTCTTCTGAAGCTCATGAATGCTCCAGCTTCCATCCCGGACAATCACCCGGGTTCCCACGGGAGCCACCTCAAACAGGTTTCTTGCAATCAAATGTGGAATGCGGATGCAGCCATGGGAGGACGGGCGCCCGGGCAGGTATCCTTCATGGATGCCCACGGCCCCGTTCACTCTCATGAAATAGGGCATTTGGGCCGCTTCAAACCGTTCTCCGGGACGCGCGGCGTCCTTCCGTATATCCCCGTCCCGCTGCTCTCCGGCGGCATTGATGAAGGAGCCGTAATAGGAATGGTGGTCCGCATCCTTGGAGGAAATCCGGAAGTAGCCCGCAGGCGTCATGCCCGGGCTCCTGCCGGAACTGATGGGGCCGTACCCAATGCGGTGCGTTCCGCGGTACACGTACATCATCTGCTTTTTCTTATCCACCACAACCAGCAGTTTTCCGGGCAGGGACGGATCATCCTCCCACTTGAGCAGATGCCCCGGAATGGTTCCCGTTTCCTCAAAATACCCGGTCAGTTCCTCCACCGGAACGCTGGACGAGGAAGACAGGGAGGCATCCCCGCCCGTCGTGCCGCAGGAGGAAAACAGGAACGGAACGCACAGGCAGGAAACCAGCAAATGGAAAAGGGATAACTTCATTTCGGGGAGTCGCATCACTGCGTTAGACAACGGAAGGCCGGAAAAAAGAACCGCTTTTTGACAAAACTGTCAACCATCAATCAAAAAAAATCCTTTTTCCCGTCCGCAGCCCTACCACATCCGGGCGCGCCTGCTGCGTCCTCCGTCATTCCCGGGCCCGTGGAGCAGTCCATGGGACCACGCTTCCGCAAAGGTGCGCGCGGCATCCGCCGTATGGGAATGTCCGTCATGCACAGGACTCTCCGCCACGGCGCCTCCCGCGCCGGGAGGCCTGGACCGGTACAGTTCCAGATGCTCCACCCCGCCCGGTTCCTCCGCCCCGCGGCTATTGCGCACCCTCTCCTGGGTACGTGCATGGAAGAAACTGCGCTCCAGCAGTTCCCGCAGCGTATTAATGCCGCGCCAGACGTCCGTGGTCCTGGGAACGACGCGCACGTTCGCCAATCCCAGCCGCCCCATGCCCTCCACGTAGGAAACGCCGTGGGCATCCCGCCGCGCGGCATCGTGCGGCAGCAGGTGGGCCGTCACCGTCACGCCGTACCGCTTCTCCCATTCCCGCATTTTTTCCACGTAATGGGCCAGAGGCTGCTGGTTGGCGGCATAATGGTCCAGCCAGTGGAAGCTGTCCCCCAGCACCTGCACCAGCCAGATGGCCGTATGGTCGCTCAGGCCCAGGTCCCACGCCGTGAAGGAGGGGGCTTCCGGGTCCGCCTGAAACTCCATTCCCACGCGTCCCTGTTCCCGGAGGGCCATGATGCGGCTGCCGTAAATGCTGCCTTCCTCCCCGGTGGCGAACGCCTCCTGCGGCGTTCCGGGGTACTCCTGCTTCATGGCGGCTCCCATCACGCGGGCCATCCGCGCGTACCATCTTTTCTGCCCAGCGTCCAGCGTCACTCCGGTGTCCCTCTCCAGGGAAAGGAAATACTCGTCCAGCTCCCGGCCCCACCTGCCGCGCCCGGGCAACGTGTATTCCTCCTGGTCAAACCAGCTGAAAAAGAAGAACCGGAAATCCAGGGGAGACAATTCGCTCTTGCCCATGTTCTCCATGGCTTGGCGCGTCAGCTCGTAATTCACGCCGTACCGCCCTCCTTCATGGGTGCTCTCCTTCAGGATGAAGCCGCCTGGGGGCACCGTGTTGATCGCCCCCGTACGTATCTCCCTGGCGCGCCACGGGGCATGCACGGAAACGTGCGCCAGCTCGGAAACGTGCAGGAACTGCATGGTGCCCCCGCGCAGGTTCGTTCCCACGCGCACATCGCTTCCGTTGGCAAAAGCCAGGCGGGTGCGCGCCGCCGTACAGGGACGCCATACCCCCTTTTTCTCCACGCCGGACAGGCTTTTTATTCTCTCTCCCAGCCGGGCCAGGGCCACATCCATCGCGGAAGGATTGGGCGGAACGTAATCCAGATGGTCCCAGGCGAAGTGCAGCTTGGCAAGCTTCTGCTGGGCGTCCGGCAGGCTCTTGTCAATAATGCCGCAATGGAAATTGGACCGGAACAGGCTCATGTCCAGCATCAGCATGGCCACATACGTGGAAATGCCCAGCTGGCGGGCCTTCAGGATATCATTCCTGTACCACAGCCGCTCATGAAGCCGCCGCTGGGCCCTGTTCAGGGAAAAACGCTGGAGCTGCCCCGCCTTGTTCTCAATCCAGTACAGGTGTTCCAGCCGCCAAAGCTGGCTGGACAGCACGGACCGCCACGGCAGGCTCCAGGACTCCGTCAGATGATCAGAAGTTTCCATGTTCGTCCACCAGTTCCTTCAGCAGGGCTCCCTCGCTCGTCATTCCCCTCAGGGCCTCCGTCCCCTTGTCCAGGGGCAGGCGGTACGCCAGAGGATCGTTCAGCACGTGGGAGACAAAGCGCAGAGCCTGCACCATGACGGGGTCAAGCAGGTCCATCCTGCCGCGCAAATAGCTTTCCCGCACGCCCAGCTCCTCATACAGCCGGATGACGTCCTCCATAAAACACCCCACGGCCTGTTCCCTGTTCCACCAGAAGCGTTCCTGCGCATCCGCATCTCCCAGCGTTTCCAGAATCCTGCCCAGGGACCGCGCCCGGTTTTCCTTCTCGGTCTCCGGGGAAGGCTCCTCTCCGGCTCCCGTGAAGCACTCCAGAGGAATATAGGAATCCCGCCCGTCTCCCGCAGGCAGCCCGTGCCTGTCCAGATATACGCCGTTCCACGCATGCACCACGTATGGCGCGCGCGCCTGCCGCACGGGGCTTTCCGGAATGCCCGGCATCAGGCGCACGGTATGCCCCGGGTCGCCCGGGTCACGGTAAATCACGCAATTGGCATACATCGCGCGCGCCTCTTCCGGATCAGGCAGGAAGGGGAGCATGCCGCCCCTCACTTCATCCTGCCGGTGGTCCAGAACATCAATCAGGGTGGCGGCTTCATCCAGGGGAACTTCCCGGCCCCACCACGCAGGCACGCCCTCGGGAACCGCTCCGGAATCAACGCGGTAGGTTCTTCCCCGCCAGATGATGCCGGACTCCGCCGCTTCCGGACGGTCCGCCAAATTCCGCCTCATCTCGTCCAGCGTCTCCACCGCACGGACCACGTCCGGGCGGCTGCGCCAGGCGGCAGGAGCGGCTACGCCGCGCCTGACGGAAAACTCATCCTCCACATAGGCGGGAGTATCCAGAACGGGCTCCGGAAAGGGGTCGCCCATGGCGGACAGGGAAACGTCCTTCGCCCGCAGGGTCCCGTGCCCTGCCCTGAATGGACGCTTCACCAGACGCAGGTACAGGCCGGGATGCTCCGGATCCGCACGCCATGAATTCAACTGTGGAAACTCCCGGAGGGCCCGGGCCAGTTCCATCATGCGGTGTTCCGCCAGCCGTTCCATCCGGCGCGCTGAGCCGCCGCCATATCCATCCAGCGCAGCCAGGGAGCGCACCAGGTCAGCCCTTACGTGGTCCGGAGCCGTGGATAAAAGCCTCCCGGTCATCAGACTGTGGGCATACCTCTCCATCATGGGGAGGCGCACCTCCGCGCCGCCTGCATTCCAGGCGCGTTCCGCCCGTATCCGGTCGTTCATCCCCACGGTTTCACGAAGCATGCCCAGGAACTCTGCGGTCTCCGGACCCTCCTTCAGCGTTTCCTTCAGCTCCGCGGCACGAAGCACCAGCTCCTCAAGGGGTTCAGGCGCCTTGTCCGGACTTGCGGCTCCGTAACGCGCCCATGAAGCCACCGTTTCCGGAACGGCGTCATGATCCAGATGGGCAAAAAAGTATTCCTTGGAAAGCTGGGACAGTTCCTCAATCAGTTCCGTCTCTCCCGGCAGCTTCCGGCGGCGCGGCACGCGGCCCAGATGCTTCAGCATCTCCCATGCGCCCTCCGGAGAAAGCTGGTCCGTGCGCATCAGCCGGTCCCAGACGACCTCCGCCTTGTCCTCAATCAGGGCCAGGGGATTGTCCGTGTTATGAAGGCGCAGCCGGTGCATTACCAGCCCCTTGGCCGTGGGAACGGGCATATTGTCCGCATCCACCCCCAGCCGCTGCACCTCTCCCACATACTTGCCGTGGATATCCATGCGCTCCTTCAGGGCGTCGGGACTCATCAGCGTTTCAGCGGCCACGCGCCCCCTGCCCGTCACCTCCAGGCGGTCACCGGAGCCCACGGCCCCGCGCACGCCGTAACCGGCCTTCAGCATATCCGCCACCGCCATGGACGCCAGGCTGTCATACAGGCAGGAGAGGCGCGCTCCCTGCGCGTTTTCCAGCCCTGAAGTCAGCCTCAGGTAGTTGGTATCCCATTCCGGATGCCCGCTGCGGGCATGCCACTCCCAGCTCCGGATCAAATCCCTTTTGGCCGTGCAGGCCGGGGAAAACATCATGGAGACATGGGCCATCAGGTCCGCCCCGGCGGCCTCCCGCGAAGGGTGCCAGTCCGACCACCTTCCATTGGGGTACTTCACCCTCCACAGCCTTTCCCCTTCCCTGTTCCCGCGCGATGACTGGAACAGGCGCGGCGTCAGGCGCGACAGGTTCTCCACCGCCTTCTCCGTACCCGGATAGGCGCGCGGCGCGGCCTGCGCCGGACCGGCATCCAGCCGCCCGACATCCAGCACGGAAGCATACCGGGCCACATGCTCCGGCTCCACCTCCAGAAAGCGGGACAGCAGCCGTCCGTAGCTTTCCACCGGCGTATAGCCGCGCCCCACATGAACGTCAAACTCCTTCATGTTGGGAAGCACCTGGAATAAACTGTTCACGTCCGCCTGGGTTCCCCACACAAAACGGTTCATTTCCCGCAGTTCCGGACTCACCCCGTGGCGCTCCCGGTCTCCCAGGGCGGCCATCATGGAGCTCATACGGGACAGGGCGGACGGAAGCCCGTCCGGTCCGGAAGCCTGCGCCAGCAGCTCCGGAGCGCGCAGCAGGGCGCTGCCTTCCTCCAGCCAGCGGCGCGCCCGGGAGCAGGCGCCCCCGTCACGGCAGAACGATTCCCACAAACGGCGCGCCACATGGGCGGACACCTCCTCATGGGAGGCGCCGTGCACCCGTTCCATCACCCCCTCGTAAACATTGGCGCGCGTCCGGCGGTCCATATCCACCGTGAGGGCGTCCCAGTCCGTGCCGGAAAGACCGGTGCCGCGGCCCGTTTCTTCAGGATAAGCCAGCAGCAGCATCCTGTACGGGCGGTAGGCGCGCCTTTTAAGCCTGTCTTCCACAAACGCCCGGCGCAGGTCGTCCGCATGCACGTCATACTCCGCCGCATTCCTCAAGCGCCACGGAATTTCCCGGCCGTTCCTGTTCCGCGCCAGCCCCAGGTCTTCCTCCTCCATCCGGCACAGGGCTTCATACCAGGAAGAAAGGGCCTCCTCCACGGAATTGCGGCCCTGCGTCCTCTTCATTTCCACGCCGGGTGCGGGTTCCGCCTCATAAACGCGCCGTCCGTCCGCCCCGGCGGACTCTCCCACGCGGGGCAATCCGGCCCGCAGCAGCCATTTGGTCCTGGCCTCCGCATGGTCCGGGTGCGGGAAAAGCTTCTTCAACACCGCTTCCGACTCCGGAAAATCCCTCATCTTCCAAGGCTTCGTCCGGACGGGGGAAGGCATTTCCAGAAAATCCCGCACATCCTGCTCCGTCCTTAAAAAGGGTTCTCCGGTCTCATCCAGCACGCGGGACCATTCCATGGCCTTCCGGGAAATGTACAGGGACCCCCACAGGGGGGAGCCACGCAGGGACTTTTGGAGCAGCTCCCCGGCGCGGCGAACGTCCTTCTCCCGCAGGATGCGGGCCACCGTTTCATCCGGAATGCCGAACGCCTTCAGCGGAGCGCCGTCACCCAGCAACGCTCCGGCATGGCGGAAATGGTGCAGGGATGCCTTCCCGGCTCCGATCAGCAGGAAAGGCATCATCATGGCAGCCTCCCTCAACTGGTCGTCCACGGATACCTGCCTCTCCCTCCAGCCTTCCCAGTCCACGCCGGACTCCTTGCCCGTAGCCGCTCCCACGCCCTCCTGAACCACCATGGGCGTCAGCTCCATCAGCTTATTCTCCGCCGCCATCTTCACGGCGTCAGCTGCCATGGCGCCCGTTCCTGAAAGAACCGCGCCCATCCCCCCTGAAGCTGACCTCACGGCGCGGAAGGCGCGCATCCCCTGCCCCAGCATTCGCTGGCCCAGCTTCGTCATCCCGAAGGAAAGCAGGGTATTTACCCCTCCGGACGCCACGGCCCCGCCCATCTGGGCATCAAACACGCCGTCCGGATTCATGCGGCGCGCATCCGCCATATGGCGCCCCGTTTCCCCGGCCATCAGAACGCCCAGTCCCGCCGGACCGCCAAACGCCAGCGCCGTGGACGCGCCCTGCTGGGCCATGTCCACCAGCAGCTCCCGGAACCAGGGGGCATCCTTTCCCCCGCGCAGGGGGGCGAACTCCATCCTGGCAAAATTCCGCAGCTCCTCAAAGCTTCTGGAATACCTGTCCAGCGTCTCCTTTTCACTCCCTTCCGGGAGGGTCCAGGCCGCACCGTTCACAGCCAGCTGGGCCACATTCTCCGCCATCTCCGCCGCTCCGCGTTTCAGCGCACCTCCCAGGGCATCCCGGAAAGCGGGGCGGGAGCGCAGGCAGGGGGCCATCATACGGTACACCTTCTGCCGGTCCCCCTCCTCCAGGGACGCCAGGCAATCCACGGCACGCACCACATCCGGAACTCCGGCGGCGGCCTTCCGGTTCACTTGCACGGCGGGAAAACCTCCGGGGGCCGGGGCTTCGCCTGCTACCAGCCCTTCCAGCCCCTTCCGGATCACTCCGGCGGCCTCTTCCAGGCGGTTCCTGTCATCCAGGGCGTCAGACACGGCCCGGTTCTTCAACTGTTCCGCTACGGCCCGCAAATCCTGCGGCCAGGCGGAAACGGCCTCCCGGAGCCGTTCATCCGGAGCCTCCCCGTTTCCGGCCAGCGTCCGGTCGTATTCCTCCTGATACAGTTCAAACAACGTTTCCTTCTGGGAAAGACGCACCTGGTTGTGCATGGAGACGGCCACAAACAGCTCGTCATCAGACTTGCCGGACGCGCCGTACTGGCGCGCCACCTGCTCCCGGATCTCCTTCCAGTCCCGCCGGATGCGTTCACGGGGAATCTCCCCTGAATCCGCCACCCAGGACTGCATCACGCACGCGGCCACCCGCTCCCGGTCAGCCGTTCCTGCCGGATACACGGCTTCCGCCTTGCGCCTCACTTCCAGGGGAATCGTCAGCACGTCCCCCGTCAGCACGCTGTTCCAGTACTCTTCACGCGCCGCCGCTTCCCGCTCCGGGCTTTCCCACATGCCGGGCGCTTCTCCGGAGGAACCGGCCACTGCCGGAACGGAACTTTCCTCCCTGTGTACGGGAGCCGTTTCCGGCGTTCCATCTTCCACCGGCAGAGTCCCTGCCTTTTCCCGATTCATCTCATTTTCCATCATTACTTGCCTTCCTTTCCCTTGTTCATATCCCTGAATCCCACCCAGCCCTCATCCTGAAGCCGGTTTTCCTTTTCAAAAACTTTCTCAAGCTCCGCCTCAGGCTGCTGCGGGGCCCTCCTGACAGCTTCCATCAATTCCATCTGGACGCGCTTCCATTCCTCCACGGCGCGCGCGTCCTCCGATGGCCCCCAGGCTCCGCTGCGGAACAGGGAGGACAAGCGGCGGGAAGCCGCTCGGCGCGTCTCCTGCGGAACCCGCATCATCACCTCCCGCCTCCGGAGGAGCCGTTCCACCTGCGGCGCAGGCAGCCCGGAAGTAGCCACTTCAATCATGGCGTCCGCATCCCCCTCCCCCCCGCAGTCCTCATCAACCAGGCAGGCCATGCGGCACAACAGCATGTCGTCCTCCGGTACGCTGACGCCGGAAAACTCCGCCTCCCGCCTCCGGTCCCGTGACTCCGTATAACGCCTCAACTGCCCGGAACTGATCAAGCCGTACTTTTCCGCATTAGCCAGACCGTCATCCCGGAGCAGGCCGCCCCCGGACACCGTGCGCGCCACGGAATCCGCATAACGCCGCTTCAGCTCTCCATACGCCGTAACGGCCTCCTGCGCCACTTTCCTTTCCTCCGGGGACTGCGGCGGCTCCACGCCACCGGAAACAAGACTCACCGCCCGGACCGGATCACGCCGCACCTCCTGCACCGCCTGGTTCAGGGCCACGCGGCTGCGGGCATCCTCCACCATGCGGGCGGCTTCCTCCCCGGTCACAAAAACGCCGCGGCCCTCCTCAATCCTGCGTTCAGCCAGTCCGGCCTCCCCCTGCTCCACGGCATATTCCACGCCTCCGGTCCAGGCCCGGCGCGCCTCTTCCAACTGCCCCAGGCGGGACATCTTCTGCAAATAAATGCTTCCGGCAGACTCCAGGCTCTCCCTCGCCAGCTCCACCCGCTCCCGTACCGGAGCGGACATCCTGCCGGGCAGATAGGAGGGAAGCCGCTCCGCGAGCGCCTTTTTCCACCTTTCCTGAACGTGCTCCGGCTCCCCCCCGGCCTCCAATTCCCGCATCACGTCCTGTTCAAAACGGTACAGGCCGTCGCGGGCCTCCGCCCACTGTCCGGCGTCCCTCACCTCCTGCATCTCCTTCACGGCGGTTCCCGCCGTTCCGGCCAGTTCCATTACGCCCGCAGCCAGGTTCCGCACTCCGGCGGCCTGCGCTTCAAACGCATTCAACGGAACCACGCCGGACAAATCCGGCGCCACATGCAGCATTCCAAAATCCTGTATTCGCATAGCCATCTTTAATGGCCTCCAAGCTAGGAAGGGGACGGAAGGCACGGCATCCATTCCAAACCGTCACCGTCCGGCACTTGCCTCTTGCCAAAACCGGACCGTTCCAACACAATCAGCCGCATGCCCCGCATCCGCTTCACCGCCGCGTACGATGGACGCCCGTACCTGGGCTGGCAAAGCCAGCCGGGGGGCCGTACCGTGCAGGATGTCCTGGAACGCGCCTTTTCCGCCCTCTTCGGCTCTACAGTCCGCATCCACGGTTCCGGCAGGACGGATGCCGGCGTGCATGCCCTGGGCCAGGTTTTCCATGTGGACGCTCCGGACACCCACCGCATTCCGGCGGACAAATGGCCCACCGCCCTCAACACGCGCCTGCCCCATACCGTCCGGGTCATGCATGCGGAATACGCGGCCCCCGGCTTCCATGCCCGGTTCAGCGCCGCCGGAAAAACCTACCGCTACTGCATCTCCCGCGCGCGCATCCTCAGTCCGTTTGACGCAGGGCTGGCCTGGCACCGTCCGCTGGCTTGGAGCGTGGAAACTCTGGAGCGAGCCGTGCGCCTTTTCACGGGAACGCATGACTTCAGGGCTTTTGCGGCCCTGCGCGGCAATGAACCGCGCCCCATCCCGGAAGACCACTTCCGCCGCACGATCACGCAGGCGGAAGTGGAGCAAAAGGGAGACCACGTCTTCATTACCTTCACCGGAACGGGCTTCCTCTACAAGATGGTGCGCCTCATGGCAGGCGCGGCCCATGAAGCGGCCAGGGGAAAAATCACGCTGGACGAGCTGGCGCGCCTCATCAATTCTCCGCGCCCGCAGGATAAAAGCCCGTTCTGCGCCCCGCCGGACGGCCTCACGCTGATGCAGGTCCACTACCCGGCGGAACCCCCGGAAAACCGGCCTGAATAAGCCAAAAACAGCACGCAGCCCTATCTCCGGTCCACGCCGTACAAGCCTTCCCGCCGGATCAGCTCCTCCACCTCCGGATTCAAATGAGGCACCGGACATACGCCCGTGCGCAGGTCATGCCGCACGCGGGTGGAGGAAGAAGGTTCATCCCCCTCAATGAAAACGGCGCGCACCCCTGCCCTGGGGAGCGGCTCGCCGCCCCGGTGATATACAATGAACGTCACCAGCCCGGCCAGATGCTCCCAGCGGCCCCACTGTTCCAGGGAATCCCACTGGTCCTTGCCCATGAGCCAGAAAAGCTCCGCTCCGGGATGCCGCTCCGCCACGCACTCAGCCACCCTCCACGACCATGAGGGAGGGGGGAGATTCAAATCCGTACGGTCCAGCACCGCCCAGTCCAATCCCTGGAGCGCCAGCTCAATCATACGGCAGCGCTGGTCATCCGTTACGGCGGGGGCCTGCTCCTTCAGCGGAGACAGGGAGCACGGCATGAACAGAACGCTGTCCAGCCCGCAATAGTCACGGGCATGGGCGGCCACGCGAACATGCCCTTCATGCACGGGATCAAACGAACCGCCGAAAATGCACAGTTTCACCGTCCGTCATTCATCAAAAAATCAAAGCCCTTCCGTGCCCTTGTAAGGCAGGAACCCGCCGATTGGCACGCGCACCATTCTCTTTTCCAGAGGCAGGCGGCGGAAACGGGTGATAAAATCCGTCAGGCGCCCGTAATTGCGCTCCGTTTTGGGAATCCCCTGCTGGCCGCAATTCACGTCAGGATTATAATGCAATTCAATATGAAGGTGGGCAGGATACATGCCGCGGTTCGTGCCGATGGTGCCCACCTGCGTGCCACGCAGCACCAGCTGGCCCAGCACCACATTAATATCGTTCAAGTGGGCGTAAAGCGTCTGGCAGCAAAGCACCTTTCCGGACTTGGGCTCCCGGAAGGCATGGCGGACAATCACCACCTTCCCCCACGCGCCGCGGGCGTCCGCCGCGTAAGTCACCACCCCGTGCCCTACGGAATAAACGGGATCCCCCAGATCGGAATTGCCGCCGCCGTTGCCGTTCCAGTCTTCGCCCATGTGGCGGGGACTCTTCACGCGCAAGCCGCGGGACCGGTAATAGCCGTTGCCGTCAGGCTTGCCTACCGGAAAATCAAAGCCGTCGCAAAGGGGGACGAGCGCGAACTTGCTGTCCCGCCGGGCCATGTAGACGGGAGCGCTCTCGCTGATAAATGCGGACCCGGTCAGAAGAACCAGCGCCAGCAGTAAAAAACGGAAATAGGACATGGGGAACAAAAGTCCTCTGTATGCTAAACGGACGCCAGGCCCGTATCAAGCCGAATTCCCCGCATGTCGAAGTTAGAAGCTACTAACCTCCTCCGGCACTTTGTGCGAAACCCTTTCAACTTGACAGCCCTCCCTCCGTATGAAAGAAAGAATGAGTTTTCCCCGTATCTGGCAACACACGTTTTCTCTGCATGAACAAGCTTACCTCCCTCTTTCTCGGAACGGTTCTCTCCTCTTCCATGCTGCCCGGATGGGCCGCAGACCCTCCCAAGCCCTACGGAGCGGTGCCCACCCCCGCACAGGTCAACTGGCAGCGCATGGAATTCTACGGGTTCATCCACTTTGGCCTGAACACTTTCACGGGCAGGGAATGGGGGTATGGAGACGAAAACCCTAAAATCTTCAACCCGACGGACTTCAATGCCTCCGACATCGTCTCCACCTTTAAGAAAGGCGGCATGAAGGGGATGATTTATACGGCCAAGCACCACGACGGCTTCTGCGCGTGGCCCACCAAGTCCACGGACCACAACATCACCAAAAGCCCGTGGAAAAACGGCAAGGGAGATGTGGTTAAGGAATTCGCCCAGGCCTGCAAGAAGCACGGCATTAAATTCGGCACCTACCTCAGCCCGTGGGACCGCAATAATGCGGACTACGGCAAGGAAGGCTACCTGGACGTTTACTACAAGCAGATCCGCGAACTGCTGACCAACTACGGCCCCGTCTTTGAAATCTGGTTTGACGGAGCCAACGGGGGGGACGGCTACTACGGCGGAGCCAGGGAAAAGCGCAACATCGGCGATGCGGAAAAGTACTACAACTTTGAAAAAATCGTGGAAATGATCCGCAAAATCCAGCCCAACTGCATCATCTGGGGCGCGGGCCACTACGGAGACGCCCGCTGGGGCGGTTCTGAAAAAGGCCACGTCAACTATCCCCACTGGAGCACGGTGGCGCTGAACGGCGGAGGCGGAGGCACCGGCAAACGCGGCGGAGAACGCTGGGTTCCGGCGGAAGGGGACACCACCATCAACCATTCCGGCTGGTTCTGGCACCAGGGGCAGGCGTCCCGCGTCAAATCTCCGGAAGAACTCATGCAGGTATGGTTTGACTCCGTAGGCCGCGGAGCGAACCTCATCCTGAACGTAGCGGCGGACAAAACGGGCAAGCTGGACCCCGCGGACGTCAAATCCCTGCTGGAATTCAAGGAACTGCGCGATAAACTGTATGCCAGGGACTATGCCCTGGGCGCAACCGTCACGGCCAGCCAGACGCGCGGCAATGACAAGAAATTCGCCCCCTCCAACATGACGGACGGCAACATGGAGACCTACTGGGCCGTGGAGGACGACAACCTGACACCCGCCGCCTTCATCACCCTTCCCAAACCCGCCACCTTTGACGTCATCCGCCTCCGCGAACAAATCCGCCTGGGCCAGCGTGTGGACTCCTTCAACATTGACGCCCTGATCAACGGCAAATGGGTCTGCATCGACAATGAAGGGAAGACCATCGGCAACCAGGTCATGCGCCGCCTGAACCGCCCCATCACCACCCAGAAGCTGCGCCTGCGCATTACGGGAAGCCAGGCGACGCCCTGCATCTCCGAATTCTCCCTCTTCCGCCAGCCGGCAGGCGCGGTGCGGCCCTCCATCTTCCGCCGCGGGGACAACCTCATCATTATTGCGGACGGGAAGAACAAAATCCTGTACACGACGGACGGCAGCGAACCCAAGGAAGGCTCTTCCGTATACAGCCAGGGCGCCAAATTCGCGGAAAGCGGCACCGTCAAGGCGCGCTGCCAATTCTCCAACGGCAAGCTGGGGCCCGTGAGCCAGGCCAGGTTCGGCATCAGCAAAACCGGGTGGAAGGTGAAAAACGCCACCTCCGGCAACGCGGCGGCGGCCATTGATGACAACCCGGAGACCTCCTGGTTCGCCAAGGCTGAAACGCCTCAATCCTTTACAGTGGACATGGGCAGGCCCTACCAGGTCTCCAGCTTCTCCTACCTGCCCAGGCAGGACGGGAAAACGTCCGGAATGACGGACAAGTATCAGTTTGAAGTAAGCCCGGACGGAAAAACCTGGACGAAGGCGGCGGAAGGGGAATTCTCCAATCTCCGCGCCAATCCCATAGAACAATCCGTCAACCTCAGGAACGTCAACGAACCCGTGCGCTACTTCCGCTTCACCGGTACCGGATCACTGGACGGCAACAGCGCTTCCGCCGCGGAAATCAACGTCTTCGGCGCTCCGGCAGGCAAATAAAATCCGCTTCCTTTCCGCATTAAGGCGTTCCGGTTTTTCAAGGCCGGAACGCCTTTTTCATGATACAGCCTGTTACGGACTGTAACACTGCATGGTCCATGCATGGCAGAAGGGAAACCATGCCTCTCTTTCCGTCCGGATAAACGGCATGGCGAAAACGCGGCCGGCCAAGCCGGAGCGGCATGGCTTAATTCCTCTTGCGCCGCATCAGCAGGCAGGCAATGCCAAACGCCCCCAGCATGGCTGAAGAAGGTTCCGGTACGGGCTCCGCCTTCAGATTGTTTTCCAGGCGAAGCTTTTTGGCTTCAAGGGGAGGAGCCTCCGGAACGTCCCCCGTGATCAGGGATTCCAGGGAAAGCTCTTTCTCACCGGAATCAACGATGGCGTCATTCTCATCCTGTTCCGGATCGGCAGAAGGATCGGTCCCCGGATTTTTATCCGGAGCAGAAGGCTTATCCTTGTCATCTGACGGCTTGGAGCTGCCCCCGCTGTCCGGAACAGAGGGCTTGATATTATCTGCCGCAAATCCGCCCGCTATTCTGGGGGCGCCGCCGTAAAAACCGCCCCCGCCGCCACGGGACACCAGTGATCCGGCCAGGGGCCCGTACACAGCCTCACGGGCCATGACCTCTTCACTATGGGGCATATAGGACTTGCCATAGGAAAACATGGCCGCTATTTCCCGTTCCAGCTTCCAGGAGACATCATCATTCAGGATTCCCCTGGCCTTCACCTGCACGGGCAGGGCCATTCCCACGCCCTGGAGCGGTTTTCCGTCTACCACGGAAAAGGCTTGCACCACATCCCCGCGGGAAGACACAAACCGGTAAACAATGTAATAACCGGAGGGAAAGGCGGGGGAGGAAACAGTCAGGGCGCCTCCGTCATTAACCTCCTTCACCATCTCGCGCGACAGGGGGAGTACGGCATCCATTTTAATAACCGCCTCATCACCGGAAACCGGAGCTCCGGGACTTGAACCGGGAGACACGGCGGCGTACACCAGCGGCGCGGTCAATGATAACAGGGCAATGGCAATCTTGGTCATGATAAGTGTATTGAAACCGCCGCAGCTCCGTATTGCACAACAGATGACCCATAAATGACACTAACCCCGGAAGGAACTCCGGAGCCCGGCCGCGCCGGAAAGGCGCGCCCAGAACAACAAAAAACGCGCCAATCAAGCCTCCGTTAAATCACAAGGGAGAACTCCAACAATATTTCCCCACTGGAAAACCGCTCTTTACACGCTTTTTTCTTCCCTTTTCCCCGTCCGGCCATCTTTGTCATACCGCCTTCTCCGGCGGTGCGGAGCGGGCCAATTCCCAAATAAAATTCCATTAAAAAGGGCGCATCCCGGAGGATGCGCCCTGTGCAAATCTTTGCTGGTGGAAAAAACTTATTCCTGGCCGCTGAAATCAGGCGTAAGGATCAGGAACGTGTCGCTGATGTCCTTGCCCCTTCTTTTGGGAATGAAGGTGTCCTGGAGGTTGTCGTTGTCGTCCAGCTCCAGGGTCTTGGCGCTCTGGGCGGTGGTGAAAATCAGAACCTTGCCGCGGAAGCTTTCCGGGTCAAAGCGGACGGCGTTGCCGGCCACGACGGTGCTGCCGTCTTCACCGGGAAGCACGGAAGTGACCATCAGGGGGTATTCACCCACGGAGCTGCCGATGCCCACCTTCTTGTTGTTGTCACCCTTGCGCATGACATAGGAGATGCCCACTTCACCGGGGGTCAGGGCCTTGCCGTCATAGATTTCACCGTCGGGGGTGACGGTGGAACCGCCGGAAGGAGTCTGCACCTTGGCGTAGAAGTTGCTTTCGGAAACGGATTCGTTGCCCAGAAGCTGGCGGAAATAGTCATTGGAGGTGTCACCCTGGAGGGCGCCCAGGCCCGTCATGTAGTTGTGCTGCGCCACCACGCGGTCGGCGGTGATGTCATCCGGGAAATTGCCCAGCTTGCTGTTGGACTTGAACTCGTTCATCGCCACGCCCACGTTCTTCATGTTGGTCAGGGCCTGCATCTGGTCGCCCTTGTTGATCTGGTTCAGAATAGGACCGTATGCCACGGAAGCCAGCAGGGCGATAATGGCGATAACAACCAAAAGTTCGATCAGGGTGAACCCCCTGCGTAACTGGCGTGTTGCAAAAGATACTTTCATTGTTGGATATGATGGAATGTTTACAGTTTAAGAAAACCGTACGTGGTTATCTATGTTCGTCGTTACTATTAACGTGATTTCCCAGTCAGGACAAGCATATTCTCATAAAAATGTTGGGCCTGGAAGGGCGCCGGGATTCCTCCGCAGCCCCCGTTTGCCGGGAGCCGGAAAAATCCCGCGCCATGGAAAATCATGCCTGCCTGCCGCTGCCGAAAAAGGCGCTCAAGCCTTCCAGCGCGCCGGCTTCCGGCTTGTCCGCCTCGGCAATGACCTGACGCTGCAGTTCAGCAATCTCGTCCAGGCCCTTGCGGCCCAGTTCCAGCATCCGGTTCATCTGGTCCGCCGTAAATACGGCCTCCTCCCCGGACCCCTGAACTTCCACAAACTCTCCGCGATCCGTCATTACCAGGTTCATGTCCACCTCCGCGTCCTTGTCCTCCACATAGCACAGGTCCAGCAGGGCCTCCCCGTCCAGCATGCCCACGGAAACGGCGGAAACCAGCCTCTTCAGAGGGGATTCCGTCAGCTTCCCGGCGGCCAGCAGCTTGTTTACGGCAATCGCCAGGGCCACGGAAGCCCCGGTGATGGAAGCGGTGCGGGTGCCTCCGTCAGCCTGCAGAACGTCGCAGTCCACCCAGATCGTGCGCTGGCCGATTTTGCCCAGGTCCACGGCTGCCCTCAGGGAACGGCCGATCAGGCGCTGGATCTCGCTGGAACGTCCGTCCAGCTTCCCTGCCGTAATATCGCGGCGCTTGCGGTCAAGCGTGGAATACGGAAGCATGGAATACTCCGCCGTCAGCCACCCGCCCTCCACGCGCTGAATCTTCATCCAGCGGGGTACATCCTCTTCAATCGTAACGGCGCAAATCACCTTGGTGCGGCCGAAAGTCACCAGCACGGAGGCCGTGGCATTCGGGGCAATGCCCGTTTCAAAGCTGATCGGGCGCAACTGGTCCACAAGTCGTTTATCCTGACGTTCCATGCGCGGAATCATGACGGATGCGGGCGCTTTTTTCAAATGGAAAGATGGAATTCCCGCGCCAAACCGCTAATATCCCCTCCATGAAACTCCCCAGCACCCGCGTAGCCGTCATTGACGTGGTGGCCCTTTCCCGCCAGATGATGGAATACATGCCCAGGCTCACCGCATGGGCGGAGGGACGGCGCGTTTCCTCCTTCCCCCCCTCCTTCCCGGCCCTCACCTGCTCCGCGCAGAGCACCTACGTCACGGGGATTTCCCCGCGGGAGCACGCCATTCCCGCCAACGGATGGTATAACCGGAACATGAGTGAAATCCAGTTCTGGAAACAGTCCAACAAGCTGGTGCAGGGACCGCGCCTGTGGGAAAAACTGCGGGAACGGTACGGCCCCGGCTTCACCTGCGCCAAGCTCTTCTGGTGGTACAACATGTACTCCACGGCGGACTGGACCATCACGCCGCGCCCCATGTACCCGGCGGACGGCCGCAAGGTTTTTGACATTTACACCCAGCCCATGGAACTCCGTGAGACCATTAAAAAGGACCTGGGGGAATTCCCCTTCCCCACCTTCTGGGGTCCCATGGCGGGCATTCAGTCCTCCCGCTGGATAGCGGACTCCGCCCGGTGGGTGGAACGGAAGCACCGTCCCAGCCTCAGCCTCATCTACCTGCCCTACCTGGACTACGACCTTCAGAAATTCGGCCCTTCCTCCATACAGGCGGCACAGGCGGCGGAGGCCATGGACGGCCTCCTGTGCGACCTGATCGGCTTTCTGGAACAAGAGGGCGTCACCCCCGTCATCCTCAGTGAATACGGGATTTCCGACGTCTCCCGCAGCATTGCCCTCAACCGCCTCTTCCGGGAGCGGGGCTGGATCACCGTGAAGCCGGAAATGGGGATGGAAATGCTGGACTGCGGAGCTTCCCGCGCCTTCGCCGTGGCGGACCACCAGACGGCCTTGGTCTACATCAACGATCCCTCCGTGAAAGAGGAAGTAAGAATCCTGCTCGCCGCCGTCCCGGGCGTGGAGGAAATCAGGGAAACGGACTTCTCCGGCCTCAATCCCGCGGCGCAGGAACGCCTGCCGGACTTCACCGCCATCGCGGCGCAGGACGCATGGTTCACCTACTACTACTGGATGGATGACGCCAAGGCCCCGGACTTCGCCCGCTGCGTGGACATCCACCGCAAACCGGGCTATGACCCTGCGGAGATGTTCTTTGACCCGGCCCTCTCCTTCCCCATGCTCCATGCCGCCGCCTTCCTGCTGAAAAAAAAGCTGGGCTTCCGCGCCCTGATGAAAGTCACCCCCCTCAACGGAGACCAGGTGAAAGGCTCCCACGGCAGGGACCGGGTGCCCGCAAACCAGCAGCCCGTATTCATCGGTCTGGCATCCCTGCCGGAAATCCGTTCCGCGCAGGACGTGCATGAAGCCATCCTCTCCGCCTTTGCGGAAGACTGAACCCGGGCGCGAGCCCGTCAGCGGGCGTCCGGCCGGGGATCGTACTCCAGCCCCGGAACCTCCCGGTAATGGATGCCGTCCCACAGGACGGGCATGCAGCAGAAAAACCAGCTTCTCTGCCCGTTGTCCCCCTTCCAGTGGCCGAACACGCTGCGTACCAGCACACGGTTCAACCCCTTGCGGAGCTTGACCTTCACGGGAGGGCGGAAAAAATACCCCTCCCAGGTCAGGGGAGCCTCCTCAATGCGCCCCTTGCCCCAATCCGTCCAGGGCAGGCTCTTGAACGGCCACTTGGGCGGATTCACGCGCTTTCCGTTCAGCCACACGTCCCCGCCGGAGAAATCCCAGCTCCCCTGCTCCGGAGCGCGCGCGCTGCGGTACCCCCCGGAATGCCCCCACATGCCGTTCAGGCCAACCATCAGCCACACCTCCTGATCCTTCGGGCTGCGGATGGAAGTCAGCGCGTAACAAGTCCCGCCGCCCTTTCCCACATCCCCGGACATCAGCGTGGGCCAGTGGTCCAGCCGGTACTGGTTCCGGTGCATATTGAACATCGCAAAAAGGTGCCTGATATGCACGGCACCACCGTAAACGGGCGTGCTCTTCCATTCCAGCGTCCTATCCCCGTCCCGGTAGGAGGGAGCAATCTTCCGTTCCGGTTCAAAGGGCGTGTCATTCTTCCCCCGGTGGTCAAACGGGCCCACCAGGCTCCAGGCCATATCCGCCTGTTTCACGTACGCAAAGGGAACGCCCCGGAAAAACCTGTCACGGTGGGAGGCCAGGCGCTGTTCAAACTCCCGGAACTCCGCCCATCCGGCCGTTCCCTTGGGGGGAAGCTGCGCCATGTAATCCTTCCTCTTGGTGGCGCCTCCGCGCCACACGCGTTCCGCAAACGTCAGCACGCAGGGATAAAGGGGATACTGCTCCAGCACTCTCTTCTCACTGCTCAGATTCCCGTCGCACCACACGGGCAGGATGGCGCCCAACGCCTTTTCATCCCCCCGGGGAACTTCGCACGGCTGCTGGAAAAACACCTGGTACACGCCGGACTGGGAATCCGCCCAGTCAATGTAAAAGCCATTGCTGTCTATGCGCTTCTTTCCCTTGTCCATCCGGGCTCCGGCTTCGCTCTCCCCCCAGCACATCAGCACGGAATCCTTGTCGTGGGGACCGCCCGGCGACCATACAATCACCTCCTTCCCCTTCCCCCGGAGATACTCCGCCATGCGCGGAATAAAATCCTTCATGGTAATATGCACCTCGTCGGACCCCATATGGAAATACCTCCCGGGAAAAAGGGGGACAACCTCGTCCAGCACCTCCTTCAATATGGAAACGCCCTTCTCCGTCTGCATTCCGGTCTTCATGGCCTTGGAGAACGGCTGGCTGTGCCCCGGCATGTCGATCTCCGGAATCACCTGGATATTCAGCCCGGCGCAATAATCCACCAGCTCCTTCAACTGCTCCTGCGTATAAAACTTGCCCGGCAGCCGTGACTTCCAGTGAAAGGCGCGGTCCGTCAAGGCCGGGTACTTCTTCACTTCCAGCCTCCACGCGGGATCATCCGTCAAATGCAGATGAAGCGTATTAATCTTATAGCGAGAAACCCGGCGCATCAGCTCCTTGATAAACGCGGGAGACATATAATAACGCCCCACGTCCAGCATCATGCCCCGCAGGGCGAAGGCGGGTTCGTCACTGATCTGCACGGAGGGCATGAAAAAACCTTCCTTCTCCTTGGAAACCAGCTGCCGCAGCGTTTGCAGGGCATTGAAAAAACCGCCAAAGCTCCCTGCCCTGACAGTTGCCTTCTCCGGCGCGACGGACAGGACATACGCTTCCCCCTCAATTCCGGCGTCCAGGCTCAACTCCCACGCCAGGGAACCTTCCTCAACAACATCCTTGTTCATGGAAGCCGGAATGCCGGACATCCTGAATACATCCTTCATTTCCTTCACCAGGTCATCCCTGCGGGGAACATCCCGGCCTAAATGCACATGAACGCTTTTAAAACGCGCCCCGCCCTTACCCCTGACGACTTTGGAAGGATAAGGAATCAGCGCAGGGGAGGAAAACTCCGGCACAGGCGCAGTTACCACCTCTCCGCCAGCCAGCCCCCACGGGGAACAAACCAACAGGACGGCAAACAACCGTACAGGAATGCTGAAAACTCGGGACAAAAACATCTCCCAAGATACGGCATTCCATTTCAACTCTTATCAAAACAGGCCTGCCTGAATCAAAATCCACCCCTTTCTTCTGGTCTTTTCAACACGGCATGCCGGCTTCTCCATGCTGCCATCCCAACCCATGAAACGGACGGGAAGGAAAGAGCATTCCCTCCATCCCGTACACCGCATCCATGCGTCAGCGCAGGCGTTCCAGAAGGGCGTCAATATCCATGAAATCCTGCCCGTGAATCAGCTCCCCCAGAATGGGAGCGTCGGAAAACTCCTCCACCATGCTCCTGTTCGTCACGCAGGCGGTATCCCACTCATCCTTCACGTTATTAAACACAATGCCCAGGCACTCCAGGCCGCGCGCCTTGATCGCATTCAGCGTCAGCAGGGCATGATTAATGGCGCCCAGCTTGTTGCCGATCACCAGCAGGACGGGCAGCCTGTAATCCGCCACCAGGTCGCTGAAATTCCGTCCGGGGCCGATAGGTACTTCCCAGCCGCCTACCCCTTCCACCAGCACGCATTCATGAGCGGCGGCCAGGGCGTCATAACCGCGGCGGATAGCCTCTTCATCCACCTGCGTATTCTCCAGCCGTGCGGCCACATAAGGGCACGTGGCATTCTTCAGGAAAACGGGATTCAGCTGGTCCAGCGTCAGTCCCTCCGGTCCGGCTTCACGCAAATGGCGCGCGTCCTGCCTGTCTCCGCAGGCCACGGGCTTGAACCCCGTGGCATTAATGCCCTTCTCTCTCAGTGCCTTGACAATCAGGCAGCTCACGTAAGTCTTGCCGACTTCCGTATCCGTTCCGGTAACAATGAAATTCCTCATATCAATATTCAATTTCAGGGATGGGACCTTCTGATCTCCTCAAGCTGCCCCCGTGTGGACACGCCGTCGGGAGTGGTCACCCAGTGATTGATAAAAGACCAGATGATCACGGCCAGCACCAGGCAGAACAGCTTGGCCGGCCAGTTAAGCAATAGCAGTTTTTTCATTGGAAGAAGAAATATTCAGCAGTTCTTCAAGACGGCCCTTCAACTGTTCCGGCGTGAGGTTGCGTTCCAGCTTGCCGCCCACGGCCAGGGCGATCGCCCCCGTTTCCTCGGACACCACCACCACCACGCAGTCGCTCTCCTCCGACATGCCCACGCCCGCCCGGTGGCGCAGCCCCAGGGTTCGGTCGCTCATCTCCTTCTGGGAGACCGGGAACACGCAGGCGGCGGCGGAAATGCGGTCGCCGGAAATCACCACGCCCCCGTCATGCAGGGCAGTCTTGGTATGGAAAATCGTCAGGGCCAGTTCCGGAGAAAAAATGGCGTCCAGCTTCACGCCGGAATCCTCAATGGGCTTCATGCTGATGCTCCGCTCAAAGGCGAACAGGGCGCCGAACCGCTGGTTGGAAAGCTTGCTCACCGCCTTGCAGAAATTGTCCAGGAAGTCCACCCGCTGGAGTTTGGCGAAGGAGGAGAAAAACGGATGGCTGCCCAGCTTCGCCAGCCCCACGCGCAGCTCCGGCTGGAAAATCACCACCAGCGCCAGCGCCAGGCCGGGGGCGAAAATGCGCGTCAGTATCCATGAAATCACGTTTAACTGGAAGAAAAAAGCCAGCACCACCAAGGCCAGGAAACAGGCGAACAGCCCCACCATGATGCGCGCGCCGCGCGTCGCGTGGAAAGCGCGGTAAATCTGGTACAGGAATACCCACAGGATGAAAATTTCAACGATCGCCCGGAGCGCATCCTTGATCATAATCCAGTCCCACATGCGCAACAAGCTACACAACAACCCGCATGATTGCAATACCGATCCTTTCCTTGCAAGCTGCCGGATCTACTGTTCCCCCCGCAATGTCCGGGTACGAACCTCCGCTTCCGGAAAGAATATTGGGTTGTTGAAAAAGCGCTCATAACAATCATCAGACAATAAAATACACTGACAACGAAAGCCCGTGGCATGGAAAGTTCCAAAAAGTCGTTAGTAAATCCGCTTTTACGCCGCGGGCCAGAAACGGAGAACCCGAAAATCCGGATCATGAAAAGAGTAGGATAAAAACACAATATATAATGGACATCAATGAATTAGTAACCCGGTTTGAGAATTTTTCACAAACGGTCATCGCTCCCCAATTTGAGCAACATACATCCTTGTATTCCAAGGGAGGCTGGGAGGGTTGGGCCCAGGTTGAAGCGGCAAAATATTTTATGAACCAGAGTATCCTCGTAGACAGGGAATTGAATGTAGACGGCAAGAGAATCGATCTGCTCATCAATAACGAGTGGTACGTTGAATTGAAATGCCAGAGTATAGACAATTCCCAAAATTTAATTCCCGGAGTCATCAAAGACATCATCAAGCTACAGAGAATCGATCAATTTCACAACCCCAAGGCCGTTATATTCTGGACCCTGGGAGACATAGGGGATGTAAAAGGGAACATTCAAGCCATCCTGAATAAAACTTACAATTCCATTGAACTCCATTTGAATGGAGGATGGGCGACACTGCACGTTTATGCGCTAAGCTAACGGGCCTGAACACGGAGAATGCTCCCAGTCAGTCATAGCTGCCTGTTTTCAGGCAGCTATGATCCATACAAAATCACCACATGGATCAACAGACCCCGGAATAAGAAACAATAACAAATGCCTCCCGGTCATTAACGGAACATCCTCATTCTTTCGCTCACATTGAAATTGTCACACCGGATACGGATTGCTATAAAGGGAACATGAAACTCCGGGTTTATCTCTCTCTGTTCTCGGTCGCCCTCATCCTCACCATTTCCACGGGCTGCATCATTTCCCACTGCACCACCCCCGCGGACGGCGGCGCTTCCGTCGCTGCCGTCCGTCCCGGGCTGGAGCAGGAGCTGGAAAAGGACGTCCGCTACCTGGCCAAAGACTGTCACCCGCGCCCGGCGGGTTATGAAAAGAACCAGGCCAGGGCGGTCCAATACATCGCCCGGTCCCTGGCGGACTCGGGAGCCACGGTCACGTACCAGCCTTTCACGGCGGACAAGCGCACCTTCGTCAACGTCAGCGCCGTTTTCCCCGGTAAATCCGCCAAAAGAATCATCGTCGGCGCGCATTACGACACCTGCGGGGACACCCCCGGAGCGGACGACAATGCCAGCGGCGTGGCCGGACTGCTTGCTTTGGGACGCATGCTCAAGGGCGTCACCCCCCACTGCACCATTGAACTCATCGCGTATGCCAATGAGGAACCGCCCTACTTCGGTACGGAACAGATGGGCAGCGCGCAACACGCCCAAAAACTTTATACGGAACAGATAGGCGTGAAAGCCATGATCTGCCTGGAAATGATCGGCTACTTCTCGGACACGGAAAACAGCCAGTCCTACCCCGCCGCGGGCATGGGGACCCTGTACCCGGACAAGGGAAACTTCATCGCCATCGTCGGCAACTGGGACAGCGTCAGGCTGGCGCGTACCATTCAGAAAAACATGCAGGCCTTCCTTCCCACCGTCCGCCTGAACCTGCCGGAAATCAAGGGCATGTGCATGGACTTCTCCGACCACCGCAACTTCTGGGCGAAAGACCTGCCCGCCGTCATGATCACGGACACCTCCTTCTTCCGGAACCCGAACTACCACCAGCCCGGAGACCTGCCGGAAACGCTGGACTACGCCCGCATGGCGCAGGTGGTCCGGGGCGTGCACCAGGCCGTGCTGCATCTGGCGCAAGACGGCAAATAAAACGGAGAGATAAAAAACTCCCCGGAACGGACAGCCTCAAACGGCGTTTCCGTCCATGATCGTGATGATGCGGTCTCCCCGGCGGGCCAGGTGCTCGTCATGCGTCACGATCACCAGCGTCTTTCGGGACTCGTCCGCCAGGCCGAACAAAAGGTCCAGCACCTCCGCGCCATTCTTCCGGTCCAGGTTCCCGGTGGGTTCATCCGCAAAAATGATGGGGGCGTCATTCGCCAGCGCACGGGCAATCGCCACGCGCTGCTGCTCCCCGCCGCTCAGCTCGCTGGGCAGATGGTTCAGGCGGTGGGAGAGGCCCACGCGCTCCATCAGCTCCGTCACGTATTCCACGCGCGGCCTCCTGCCGATGGAGGAGGCCAGGCAGGCGTTTTCCAGCGCCGTCAGCTCCGGCATCAGCAGGTAATTCTGGAAAATGAACCCCATGTTCCGGTTCCGGAATACGGACCGCGCCGTGGCGGACAAGGCGTAAATATCCGTGCCGTCAATCGTCACGGTCCCCTGCTGGGGCGTTTCCAGCCCGGCCAGCGTGTACATCAGCGTGGTCTTTCCGGCTCCGCTGGGGCCGCACAGGAACACCTTTTCCCCGGCGGCGATGTGCAGGTCCACCCCGTGCAGAATCTCAATGGACTTCTTGCCGATGGAATAGCTGCGGTGGAGGTTGGCGGCGGTAATCACGGGCGCAGTATAAGGGAATCCGTACGGGATTAAAGTTCTATGTTGTCAATAAGACGCACGTCGCCGAAATAGACGGCTGCGGCCATCAGGGCCGGATTCCGGTTCTCCGCCAGCGGCTGCATCGTCTCCGCATCCACAATCTCCAGATAATCGACGCGCGTGCCGGGAACCGCACCAATCATGGCGGCGGCATGCTCCTTCACCGTCCGCACGTCCGTTCCGGCCCGGAACTCCTCCCGCGCCTGAAGCATGGCCTTCCGTATCACCACGGCCTGTTCCTTCTGCTCCGGCGTCAGCCGGGCGTTGCGGGAAGAATAGGCCAGGCCGTTCCCGTGCCTCACGATCTCCGCCCCGTGGATATGCACCGGAAAATCCAGGTCGCGCACCATGCGGCGGATAATCGCCAGCTGCTGGTAATCCTTCTTGCCGAAAATGGCGTCCGTAGGCTGCACCAGGTTGAACAGCTTGGCAAGCACCGTGCAGACGCCGGAAAAATGTCCCGGACGGGACGCCCCGCACAGGGTGGCGGATAAAAAGCCCTCCTCCACGGTAATGCTGCGCTCCCCGGCATACATCTCCTCCGGAGCGGGGGAAAACACGTAATCCACGCCCGCGCCCTCGCACACTTCCAAATCCTTTTCAGGAGTGCGCGGATAGGTCTGGAGGTCGGAGGAATTGTTGAACTGGATGGGGTTGACGAAAATGCTGGCCACCACCACGCCGTCTTCTCCCGCCAGCTTGCGGGCCTGTTCCAGCAGGGCGCGGTGCCCGTCGTGGAGGGCCCCCATCGTGGGGACCAGAACCACATGGTCATGCTTGCGGTGGTGCTTGAGCAGGGCGCCCTTCAACTGGGCCTTGGTGGAAAATGTTTGCATGCGCTTAAAGTGGCCCCATGATGACAAAAGTTCAATCCTGAAATATACCTAGAAGATTGACGCATGTTTTTCCGCATGTAAACTGGCAAAGTCAGAAGACGCTAAAAATTATGAGATTCTTCAAAACAGCATTATGTGTATCCGCTGCAATGGCATTGAGCGCCACTGCCAACGCCGAACTGAAAGTAGCAACGGTGGACGTGCAGAAACTCTTCGCCGACTATTACAAAACCCATGAAGCCCAGGCTGAAGTGGACAAGGCCGCCCAGACCGTGCAGGAAACCAACAATACCCGCGCGGAAACCATCAAAAAGATGGAAGCGGACTTCAATGACATGGTCAAGAAGCTTCAGGACCCCATGCTGAATGAAAAGGACAAGAAGGACCTGGAACAGAAAGCCCAGATCAAGCGTCAGGAAGTCATTGCCCTGGAACAGGAACGCCGCGGCTTCGTGGAACGCCAGCTCAAGTCCCTCCAGGAACAGATGAAGGTGCGCTCCACCAAGATCATGGGTGAAATCACCAAGATCACGGAAGGCATCGCCACCAAGGGAAACTATGACCTCGTTCTGGACAAGAGCGCCCAGGCCCTCCGTTCCAACCAGGTCTTCGTTTACACGAAGCCCAGCATGGACATCACCCCCTCCGTGATGAAGGAACTCAACAAGGACGCACCCAAGGGCTTTGACCCCACCAAGAAAAAGGCCCCGGCCGTTCCCGCCGCTCCCGCGGCCCCGGCCAACTAACCCTTGACATTACCCCCGGGAAGGCGGAATCATACGCCCATGAAGCTTGCACTTGAAGCCGTGGCCGCCCTTACCGGGGGAAAAATCCTTTCAGGCGACCCCGAACTGACTGTGTTCGGGGTCGCTTCCCTTCTCGACGCCACCCGTGAGGAAGCCTCCTTCCTCGGCAATGAGAAATATTTCCAGGACTTCCTGCACACCTCCGCGGGAATCGTCCTGGTACCTCCGGGCCTGCCCGCATACCCGGAAAACACCGCCTTTGTGGAAGTGGACAACCCTTCCATGGCGTTCAACGCCCTGGTGAAATACTTCATGGCTTCCGCCTACCGGTTTGCTCCCGGCATCCATCCCACGGCCATCATTGACCCCTCCGCCAGCTTCAACCCGGATAAAATCCATGTGGGGGCCTACACCTGCATCGGCGCGCACTGCGTGATCGGGGACGGCACGGACATCGGCAACGGCTGCGACATCGGAGACGGCGTCACAATGGGGGAAAACTGCCGCCTGCACGCCCACGTCACCATCCGTGAACGCTGCAAGCTCGGCAGCCGTGTGACCATCCAGCCCGGAGCCGTCATCGGTTCCGACGGCTTCGGCTTCCTGATGGGGGACAATGGCCGCTACGTGGGCATTGACCAGGTGGGCATCGTGGAACTGGGGGATGACGTGGACGTAGGCGCCAACACCACCATTGACCGCGCCAGGTTCGGCCGCACCATCGTGGGGGAAGGCACCAAGATTGACAACCTGATCCAGCTCGGCCACAACGTCGTCGTGGGCAAGCATTGCGTGATTGCCGCCCAAACAGGAATCGCCGGCAGCACCAGGGTGGGGGACTATGCCACCATCGCCGCACAGGTCGGCATCTCCGGCCACCTTAAAATCGGTTCAAAAACCATTCTGGGAGCCAAAACGGGAGTCATCTCCGACATTCCGGAAAATGTCACCTACTGGGGCTTCCCGGCTTCTCCGTTCAAGGACGCCAGCCGGCAATACGCCTGCCTCAGAAAACTCCCGGCGCTGCTTAAGGAATTCCATGCCCTCAAGAAGAGCCTGGAATCCCCCGGCAAGTAACGGGCCTTCCACCGCCGGAAAATCTGCGTGCCTCCCGTTTCCGGAAGGCGCGCCTTTTTACGCCTGCCCCGTCCCCCAGCGGCGGTGCAGGAACCGTTCCAGCGGGGAAAACAGAATCTTGTCAGACAAAAGGCCGATCACCACGATCACGAACATGATGCCCACCACCTGGTTCATCGCGTTCAGCTCGCGTCCGTAGTGCAGGAGCTGCCCCAGGCCGAACCCGGTCAGAATGGGCACGAAAATTTCCGCAGCCATCAGGGAGCGCCATGCAAAGGCCCAGCCCTGCTTCATGCCGCTCACCACAAACGGGGCGGAAGCGGGCAGAGTCACGTGAATCAGGCAGTAAAAGGGCCCCGCGCCCATCGTGCGCGCCGCACGGGCATAAATGGGCGGCACGTTCCGCATGCCGTTGGCCGTCGCCAGAATCACGGACCACAGCGTCCCCATGATTACCACGAACAGCATTGCCCCCTCCGTCTGGCCGAACCAAAGGGTAGCCAGCGGAACCCAGCACACGCTGGGAAGGGCCTGAAACCCCAGGGAAACCAGCCCCAGGGTATTTTGAACCAACTGGAAGCGGGAGCACAGCATGCCCAGGGGAATCCCCATGACAAGCCCTATTCCGTACCCCATGACCAGCCTTTTCACGGTAATCCAGGAAGACTCTTCCAGAGACCCGTCCAGGAAGGAAGAGCGCAAATACTCCCATACCTCAAGCGGAGAAGGAAACAAATAGGGCTTCCAGACCTTCTGGTCACTTAAATACTGCCATATCCAGATCACGAGGATGAAAAATACGAGCGAACACCCATGGGCCGCCCACTTGGACCATTTGTGCCTGTTCATGCCATCGCTCCTTTCAAATCATGGGTGATGCGGGCGGACAACTGCGCCAGGTCACGGTTATTAATGTCCCTGGGATGCGGGAGGTCTACAAAATACTCCTCACGGATGCGGCCGGGATGCGGAGTGAACAGCACCACGCGGTCCCCCAGGCATACGGCCTCGCGCATATTGTGCGTGACGAAGATGATCGTCATGCCGCAGCGGAAATGGATGTCCTGAAGATCCTGGTAAAGCTGTTCGCGGGTCATGGCGTCCAGCGCGGCAAAAGGCTCGTCCATCAGCAGGATGCGGGGGCTGGTAGCCAAGGCGCGGGCAAGCGCCACGCGCTGCTTCATCCCGCCGGAAAGTTCATGAATATGGGAATGCGCGCATTCCTTCAGCCCAACCAGCTCCAAATTCTTCTCCGCAATGGCCAGGCGGTCTCCCCGCGTCAGGCCGGGAGTCAGCTTCAGGCCGAACATTACGTTCCCCATCACGTCCAGCCACGGGAACAGGGCGGACTCCTGAAACATCACGGTGCGGTCCCTGCCCGGCCCCTTCACGGGTTCCCCGTCCAGCTCCACCACCCCGGAAGAGGGGAATTCCAGTCCGGCGATGATATTCAGCAGGGAAGTCTTTCCACACCCGCTGGCCCCTACCAGGCAGACGAACTCGCCACCCTTGATATTCAAATTGATTCCCTCCAGGGCCACTACCTTTCCGCGCCGCCCTTCAAACACCTTGCTCACATCCACAATGCGGAGCTTGCACCCTCCGGGGCCGCAATGTTCTTCACCCATGATCATTTTCCGGCAGCCTCCTTCATCATGGTTAACTGCTCCTCTTCAGCCAGAGGGCCCTCCACCGCCTCCGGAACCACCAATCCGGCCACGTCCGGCACCTCCTTCATGAATCCCGCGTGATGGGCGTCCTGCACAAACTGCTGGAGCTTGGGAAGAGAAATTTTATCCTTCATGACAATGCTCTTCCAGGCCTGCGCAATCAGAGCCGGATCTATTTTGGAACGGGTAAGTTCTTCCAGCTCCCTGACCACGATCGCCTGGGCCTCCTCCGGATGCAGGCGTATCCATTCATTCAGCTCCTGATGCGCCTGCACCAGGGCCTTCACTACCTCCGGCCTGTCCTGAAGGAACTCCGCCCCGCACACCAGCACGGTGGCAATGGACTCCCTTTCATCCACCAGCACCTTTCCTCCCGCCGTCATCACCAGGCGGCTCACCCATGGCTCCACCGTCCACACGCCGTCCAGCTTGCCCTGCCGGAACAGGCTGAGCTGCTCCGGGTTGGGAGTGGGCAGAATGGTCACGTCCCCCCCGCGCTGCGTCACGTGCAGGCCGCCGCGGGAAAACCAGGCGCGGGCGGAAACATCCTGCGTATTCCCCAGCTGGGGAGTGGCAATCACTCTGCCGCGGAAATCCGCAGGCTCTTTCAGCGCGGAATCCTTGGGAACCACCAGGGCGGCGCCTCCCTCCACGGCCCCGGCTATCATGCGGATGTCCTCCCCGCGGGAACGCACGAACGCGTTGATGGCCGGGCTGGGGCCTACATAAGCCAGTTCTATGGACCGGGCGAACACGGCCTCCATGGCGCTGGGGCCAGCATTATAAACATACCAGTTAATCCTGACATCCTTGCCCGTGGCCTCCCTCAGCCGTGCCTCAAACCACCCCTTCCCCTCCCGGGAAAAATGGTGGGCCACCAGACCCTGAACGTGCGTCACGTTCGGGAAATGGCCGAAGTTCAATTCAATGACATTCGGATCCTCCTTCCTCTTATCTCCGCAGGAAACAGCCAGCAGGCAGAAAAACAGGGCCGTTAAAATCATCAGGAATCTGGAATGGGACATGAACAGAAGGAATGGGTTACTGGGCACAGCCGTCTTTCTGCGCCCTTTCAGGCACCGACTAGCAAAATGAACCGCCCGCGGCAAGAAGCCGATGGCAACAACTTTGTCACAATGGACAGCAGGAATGTCCATTTTGTTGAAAAACAACCCCTCCTTCCCGGCCGGAACCGGGTTTTATTGACACCCTCCCGCGTTCCCGCTACAAAAAGGCGCCGACTCCCTCCATGCCGTACCCTACCAATCAGCCGCACTCCGGAGCATGGCTGGGCCTTCCTCCGGATGAAGAACGTCCGGTGCCCCGCGCCGTCAGATACCGCTGCATCCTCCTGCTGCTCCTGTACTGGGCCATACTTTCCGCCATCCCCCAGGGCGCGGAGCGCCACGCTGAAACGGGAACCCTCCTTCCCGCCTGGATGGGCGTTCTGGAGCTGACTCCCTTCCTGCTGGTTCCCGCGTTCCTGCTCCTGGCCGTGCGCACGGCCGCCCAATGGAGGGCCCTGATGATCACCGTTTACGCGGGGCTGTTCCTGAACCTGCTGATGAACCTGGCGCTTCCCGCAGAAACCATGTGGGGGGACCTCCCCGCCTCCGGCTCTTACGGCACGCTTGTCTGGCCCGGCGCGGACCACCGGGAATGGCTGGTCACGCTGCCGCGCTTCTCCCGTCTATGGGCCCTCATCATTTACGTCTTCCTCTCCGGCAGCGGCTCTTCCCCCCTTCTGCGCCTGCTGGCCCTGGCATGGTGGTTCCTGCTGTGCCTGGCCCCCGTCAACACGGGCATGGTGGGGTATGGGGACATCCTGGGGCCGCTCGTGATCATTGCCCTTATCCTGGGCTGCATGCACCTGGCGGCCAAACGCGCCTCCTGACGCCTCTGCCACGGAAAAAGACGGCGGCGGCCATTCCACGGAGGAAACAGCCGCCCCGGCGCCAGCGGGCGTCACCCGCAGAAGGCCGCCGCAGCCGGCAGCCCGTCCGGAATCCGTTACTTCCAGATCACTTCAAAGATATTGACGGAATTCCCCTTCTTCCCGGTCAGGCCCAGGGCCTTCACCGGCTTCTTGACGGATTTCAGGCTGAACGTGCTCACCTTCTTCCCCTTGGCCAGGTTGCCCACGGGAACCCACCGCCCGTCAGCCCCGCAGGCCAGCACGGACGCTTCCTTCCCGTCCGACAGGACAATGGCGGAATTCGCACGCGGAGAATCACAGGGTATCTCCACCTTCTCCGGAGACAATTCCACCGGAAGGAACGTAGCCAGGTTGAAATCCCCGGCCGCGCCGCTGTCCGCGGACTTGCCGCCCTTGTTGGCAAGATTCAGCCTGAATTCTTCCAGGGTCACCTCCTGAGGGGAGGAACCGGCGTTCACCAGCCTGATGCCCTTGATCACGCCGCCAATCTCCGCGGAACCGTCAGCCTTCAGCGGAACCTCCGTCCAGGACTTCCCGTCCATGGAAATGTACAGCCTGGCCCACTTCATGTCCGGCGTCTTCAGGTTGACGGAGGCGGACTCCACGGACGCCCCCGCCGGAATCTGAAGTCCCAGGGACTTCTTCGGCGGCAGGGGATGCACCTCCATGATGCGCTTCAGGGAAATATCCTTGTCCCCGGCTTCAACCACAGCAGTCTTGAACGCCGGAGCGTCCGTCAGCACGGAAGGAGCGGCAGGGGCATTCACCTTGAAATCACGGATGGCCGTCCACACATCAGACTTTCCTCCCGGAACGCCCTGCACCGTAGCGCGGTAGCGCACAAAGCGGCCTTTCTTGCCGCGGCCCTCGTACTCCACGCGCACTCCGGAGGACTCCGGCATCAGGGGCGACCAGGACTGCCCGTCCATGGACACCTCCAGCTGGCCCTTGTTCACGGCGTCCTTGTCGGAATCATTGCGGCCCATCACAATGGAAACATTGCGGATTTCCCGCGGCGCGCCCAGGTCTACGCCAAAAAAGTCACCCTTCTTCTGAACCTCCTTGCAGTAATAATAGGACTCGGGGTCATCATCCAGCATCTTCTCAATCCCTCCCTTGGACTTGGTGGAAACGTACGGCTTCACACGGCCCACGGACTGTCCGCTTACGCGGGAAAGCACGGGAGTGGAACCCATGTCCAGCAGTTCCCGCACGGCGGGGGCCATCACCAGTTCGGACGGCTTCACGGCGGTCTGCCACTGGGAACTCTTCTTGGTCACCTCCGTCACGTGCTTGTTGATGGCCTTGCTGATCTCCTTGCTGTAACGCTGCATCTCGGCAAGCAGGCACGCGGCCTCCATGGCGTAATTCAGCGCTCCGGAGGCATTGCCCGCCTCCGTGGCCTCAATCATCTGCATGCTGTTCACCCCGGCTTTTCCCAGGGATTCAAACTGGACAAGCCACGGCTCCACTTCCGCGATGAAGGCGGCATTATTCGCCTTGGCCCGGATCATGTCCGGCGCCTGGGCCATCCTGGCAAACTCCGTCTTCAGGCGGTCAAAGGCCTTGCTTTCGGACACCTTGCCGCCGCGGCGGCAAAGCTCCAGCACCTCTTCCACCACGGGAGCGATCTCCACGGACTCCTCCTTGCGGTAATTGTGCCCGCTCGGCCCCCCGTCGCTGTTATGATCGGCAAACGTCTGCATGGCGGAGGCGCAGCCGGGAAACAGGATGCGGATGCTGTCCTTCCACGTCTTGTCAGAATCGTACGCCTTGGCGTTCCAGGTCATGTTAGCCACGCTGAACAGGGAAATCTTGGAGGCCTCCGGCTTATCCATCGGATTGGAGGCGAACCCCTGCATAAACGGCATCGCGTCCGCATCCACGCCATAAGTGCGCCCCAGGAACAGGGCGTGGCGCACGTAATCCGTCACCGGGAAATTCCACCAGATGAACGCGGGCCTCTGCAAATACTTGTTGATTCCTTTCAGTGCCGGGGTCTTGATATCGCTCACAATGCCGGAACCCGTCCACATGATGCCGATGTCCTTGTCCAGATGTTCCCCCATCACCTCGTGGTAGCGGCCCCCGCCGCCGGAATACGCCGTGGGGCACACAATCAGCGGAGTCACGTCCGGCTTCTTGTGGATAAACTCCTTGTTCAGGTAATTCAGGAACTCCACCTGCCCCTCCGGCTTGGCGCCCTCCCCGCCGATGTCGTCAAAAAACACCGCAAAGGAACGGAAGCCCAGGTCATACATCATCTCAAACTTCTTCACGGCGGCCTTCCGGTCCGCCTCCCCCCAGTGAATATCCGCGCCGGGGTGTACGGCCCAGACAAAATTCACCTTATTCTGCTTGGCGACCTTCACCAGCTCTTTCAGGTCCTTGGCCATATCCGCGGGATAGGGCTCGCGCCAGCGCTTGGAAAAACCGTGGAACACGTCGTCCTTCGGGCCGTAGATGTACGTATTCATCTTATACTTTCCGTAAAACTTGAACTGGCTGATGCGCCCTTCCTGCCCCCAGGGCAGGCCGTAAAACCCTTCAATGGTGCCGCGGAAGGGAACGTCCGGCCAATCCAGGACCTCCACCACAGGCAGCGTCACGCCGGAAGGAGTCTTCTCCGCCAGCTGAAGCAGCGTCTGGGCCGCGTAAAACAGGCCTTCGTCGTCATACCCCGTCATCCGGATTCCCTGGGGCGTCACGCTCAGGGAATAGGCCCCGGCTTTTTGTGGAACATTTCCGGCCGGCTTCTTGCCCCCCTTGATGATGGACATCTGCACGGGCAACCCGTTGGGGGTGATGGAAAACATGCTCTTCAGCGCGTTCGCGGTAGGCTCGTCCCGCGCTCCTGACAGCTTCAGGGCCGGAACCGTCACGGAACCGCCGCTCCTGGTCATCTTCTGCGGAATAGGATATACCGGCATCCTGGCCGCCTTTTTGGCGCGGGAGGCCGCAGGAGAGGAGGAAGAGGAAGGGGAAGAAGACTGGGCGAACACCGGGAGGGCAAGGCTGGCCCCCAGCGCTGTGACCGCCGCCATGGATCGGAAGGAAATCAGGTTCATATGTGCAAAAGTAAAAAGCCTGTACAGGACAAGTCCACGAAACTACGGACTAATCGCTTTATTTCTAACAGGGCCTCTCCCGTATGTCAAATTACTTCCCCCCGGCTGATGAACCGTTGCACAGGCGGCTCCTGTTCCGGACAACAAAACCCGCCGCAGGAAAACTCCATTCCTGAGGCGGGAAAAAGAACCGGAGGCGTTCCGCGGAACGGAAAGGCCGGACCAAGAAATAACGGGGAAAATAGTTCTCTCTTTAATTTTTACCGAAGAAGCCGGAAATATCGAAATAGATGACCACTTCCTTGCCTTTTTTCGTTTTAATCGTGATCACGTCAAAGGATTTGCCTTCATGCTCCATCAGCGCCTGCTTGAGCTTCACATAATTCCTGTATTTTTTCTCAAGCCATTTACTTTCGGCAGGAACTCCATCCATGGAATTCTTTGCGCCGGCAATAACGACGGCCTTTTCAAAGCTGGAGCCGTCGCCTCCCTCATAAGTGATGCGCCCGCGGGCCTCTCTTTTCTCCAGCCCCTGGGGCAATTCCGCATCTGCGGCCTGGACAACGGCGCATACGCCGGAACACAATGCAATGGATAGAATGGGTAGCAAGGTTTTCATACTGTTTGACCTATAGACGGTATCCGTTCCCGTGTAAAGCTTTCTTTCAAGAATGCAGCATAACCGTAACACTTTGGGAATAAATACGCGGGCAGCCACGAAAAAAACTATCCCAGCCATCCTTGACAGGCCGTTTGCGGAACAGCCAATCCCCGCCTACAGCCACGCAGCCACTTCATCCAGGGTCTTGACGCGGGCCGTGGCGCCAGTCGGAGCATCCCCACAGGAGAACAGGAAATTCCGTCCCACTCCGGCGGCAAAAGCCGCCTGAATATCCCGCTCCCGGTCGCCCACGGATATGCAGGCCGCCATATCCAGCCCATACGCCGCGGCGGCTTTCAAAAACAGGCCGGGATTCGGCTTCCGGTCAGGGTGGCCGTCATCCACGCTGGGACAATGAAACACGTCCGTTACCTCCGCTCCGGCTGCGCTGAATGCGCCCTTCATATGCTCCGTCAGCCGCGTGAAATCCTCTTCCGTAAACATGCCGCGGCCTATGCCGGACTGGTTGGTCACCACGATGACCAGATACCCCTTTTCCCGCGCCTTCCGGCAAAGGTCCAGAATGCCGGGAACCAGCAGGAAATCCTCACTGCGGTGAACGTATCCGCCGTCCACGTTCACCACGCCGTCCCGGTCCAGAAACAGAGCTTTAGACGCCATACATTTCCCGCTCCACCAGCTCGCAAACCAGATGCCCCACGGCAATGTGCATCTCCTGAATGTTGTTCGTGGCATGGGAGGGGACGGCTATGCAGAAATCCGCACAGTCCCTCATCTCCCCGCCGCCCTGGCCCGTCAGGGCCACGGTCCTGACGCCCATGCGGCGCGCCAGCTCCATCGCCCGGACGATGTTCTGGCTGTTGCCGCTCGTGGAAAGCCCCACCAGCAGGTCACCGGAACGGCCTAATCCCTGCAATTGCCTGGAAAAGACCGTTTCATACCCGTAATCATTCCCCACGGCGGTCAGGATGGAGGTATCCACCGTCAGGGCCAGCGCATTCATGGCGGGACGGTTCAGCTTGTAGCGTCCCACCAGCTCGGCGGCCAGGTGCTGGGAATCCGCCGCGGACCCGCCGTTGCCGCAGAACATGATCTTGTTCCCGGCCCTGAGGGTATCCGTCCAGACGCGGGCGACCTGTTCAATCTCCCCGGCCATGGCGGCCAGGGCCTTGAAATTATCCGCTATCCCTAAAATCTGATTCCTGATGTACTCGCTCATTCCGGATTGTTCTTCATGCGGTTGATCATATTGGTGGAGGAAAATCCCTCCAGGCGCGGCAGCTCAAGAGCCTGCCCACCGTAAGACTTCACGTACTGCCCTTCCGGCCAGCGTTCCAGCGGGTAGCCTTCCTTGGCGATCACGTCCGGGCGCAGCCTTTCAATCAGCGGCAGGGCCGTATCCTCGTCAAACGGCACTACGTAATCGATGAAATCCAGGGACGCCAGCAGCAGGGAACGCATCTCCTCGTTATTGATAGGCCTGTCCTCCCCCTTCAGCCGCTTGATGGAGGCATCCGTATTCAGCCCCACAAAAAGCACGTCGCACGCTTCCCGCGCCTTCATGAAGGAATGCAGGTGCCCCAGGTGCAGCAGGTCAAAACAGCCGTTCGTAAAACCCACCACCTTCTTTTCCCGGCGGAAGCGGTCCGCCAGCTCCGCTGCCGCCTCCGGCGTCAGGATATTGTTCCGGTGATGCCAGGAGGATGCCTTCCTGGCTTTCTCCTCCAGGGCCTTTTTCAACTCCGTCCCGGTCACGCTGGCCGTCCCGAACTTGCCCACCACGATCCCGGCAGCCACGTTGGACACCACCAGGGCTTCCGGCACGGTGGCCCCGGCGGCCAGCGCCGCGCCCAGGCTGGCCAGGGAGGTATCACCCGCGCCGGACACGTCAAAAACCTCGCGGGCCTCCGTGGGAATGCAGACAAAATCGGCGGGATGGGAAGAGGGAATGAAAATCATGCCGTGCTCGCTCAGGGTGACGAGCAGGTTCTCAATGCCGAACTCCGTGAACAGCCGCTGCGCCCCTTCCATGGCAGCCTGTTCCCAGCCCGGCACGGAGGGGTCCAGCGTCACGCCCGTCGCCTCCTGGAACTCCTTCATATTCGGCTTCACCAGCGTGGCCCCCTTGTAGCGGGAATAATCAGCCCCCTTCGGGTCCACGATCACGGACTTGCCCGCCGCCCGGCACCGGGCGATCACGGCGGGGGTGGTTTCCCCGTCAAACAGGCCCTTCCCGTAATCAGACAAAAGGACCAGGTCCGCCTCCGGCAGGCAGACGTCCACCCGTTCCAGAAAACGGGCGGCAAGCTCAGGGACCATCCGCAGCGGCTGTTCCTGGTCCGCCCGCAGCAAATGATGCTTGCCCGCCACAAAACGGATCTTCACGGTCGTCTCATACCCCTCGCACTCCACCAGCTCAGGAACGCAGCACGTCTCTTCCAGAAAACGCCTCACCTGCCGTCCATGGCCGTCATTGCCCACCACGCTGACAAAGGTGGTGCCGCACCCCAGCGCGCACAGGTTGCGCACCACGTTGCCCGCACCGCCCAGCATGCGCGTCTCCCGGTCCATCTTCATGATGGGGACCGGAGCCTCCGGGGAAATCCGGCTGACGCTGCCGTACAGGAATTTGTCCAGCATTACGTCCCCGATGCAGAGAATCCGCACCCGGGGAAATCCGTCAATCAATGTATGCAGGCGGTTCATGGGAGACGTTCTTTTCTACCATGCCCCATAACGTAAGGCAAGGACAGTTGAAGGCCGTTCCGGAGCAGGAAAACCGCATCATGCAGGCATTCACACCCGCTGCGGATGCCGGAACCCTTCTTCCGGGGGCAAAAAATAGGTCAGCCATGATAAAAATCTTGACCTGTAAGCAGGAAAGCACTACGTATTGTCTCCCGTTCCCGGACGAATAGAAAAAGGAAAACAAATCATGCGTGAAGTTACCGTAAGAAAAGGTGAACCTATCGACCGCGCTCTTAAGCGCCTTAAAACCAAGCTGGATGTTGAAGGCATCCTGGATGAAATGCGCCGCCGCCGCGCCTTTGAAACCCCGATGGACGAACGCCGCCGCAAGGCCCGTTCCGCCAGCAAGCGCAACAAGGTAAAGTGGCGTTACAGCAACAAGAGCGAAGAAACCGCTTCCGAAACCACTGAAACTCCCGTTTCCGCTCCTGAAGCTTAAATCAGTATTGGTTCGGGAATAGAACCCATTTCAATGAGGGCAACCCTTTCTCAAGGTTTGCCCTTTTTGCTTCCCTCAGCACATGAATCAGTCCGCCCAGCTCTTCTCCCGCGCGCGCGCCGTCATCCCCGGCGGCGTCAACTCCCCCGTCCGTGCCTTCCGCAATGTGGACGGCGACCCCTTCTTTGTCCAGTCCGCCAAAGGCGCCTACATCACGGATGCGGACGGACGCCAGCTCATTGACTACATCGGCACGTGGGGCCCGGCCATTCTGGGGCACGCCCCGCAGCCCGTCATGAACGCCGTCCATGCAGCCGTGGACAGGGGGCTGGGCTACGGCATTCCCGCTCCGGCGGAAGTGGACATGGCGGAAATGATCACGGGCATGGTTCCCTCCGTGGAAAAAGTGCGCATGGTGAACTCCGGCACGGAAGCCACCATGTCCGCCATCAGGCTGGCGCGCGGCTACACGGGACGCCGTAAAATCATCAAATTCATCGGCTGCTACCACGGCCATGTGGACTCCCTGCTGGTGGCGGCGGGCTCCGGGGCGCTCACCTTCGGGGAGCCGGACAGCGCAGGCGTACCCAGGGAAATGACCCAGCTCACCATCACCGTCCCCTACAACGACCGGGAAGCGGTGAAAAAAGCCTTTGAACTCCACGGGAACGATATTGCGGCCGTCATTCTGGAGCCCTTCCCGGCCAACGCAGGGCTTTACTTCCCGCAGAACGATTTTCTCCATTTCCTGCGGGAAATCACGCTCCGGCATGATTCCCTGCTCATCTTTGACGAAGTCATGACGGGCTTTCGCGTCGCGCCCGGCGGCGTGCAGCAGCTTTACGGCATCACGCCGGACCTCACCTGCATGGGGAAAGTCATCGGCGGCGGCCTCCCCGTAGGCGCCTTCGGCGGCAGGGCGGAAATCATGGACTGCCTCTCCCCGCTGGGCCCCGTGTACCAGGCGGGCACCCTCTCCGGCAACCCGGTCGCTATGGCGGCGGGCCTGGCCCAGCTCCGGGAACTCCTGAACGGGAACGCGTATGACCGCCTGGAACAGCTCGGCGCACGCCTGGAGGAAGGCATCCGCGAGGCCATCCGGAAGCACGGCAGGAACTACACCTTCCACCGCGCGGGCTCCATGTTCTGCCTCTTCTTCACGGAAGAGGAGGTCTATGACCTGGACTCCGCGCAAAAAGCCTCCAAGGAACTCTTCAAGCCCTTCTTCTGGAACATGCTGGAACAGGGCGTCTACTTTGCCCCCTCCCCGTATGAAACAGGCTTCATCTCCACGGCCCATACGGAAGAAGACATTGACCGTACGGTGGAAGCAGTCCATGTCAGCCTCTCCAAACTGGGATAATGCCCCTTATTTGAAGTGACAGGCCACTTTCCTTCCCCTATAAGGATGCCATGAGACAAATGACAGGGTCCATGCTGCTTCTGTCCGCAGCAGCCGTCGCAGCCGCCCCCCTGGCGGAAGCGGAGGAAAGGACGATTCAGCTCACGGAAGCGGAAAAACAGGAAATCCAGGCGGCAAATGAAAAGCTGCTGGGCCTTACCCTCCGCTTCCTGCACGACTCCTGGCCCCTGGAAATCATGTTCGCCGGAGAGGCTCAGCAGGAATTCCACTCCATCCTCCAGTGCTACCGGATGCTGGAGCAATTCCGGCAGACCGGCAACCTCCTGCTTCAGGCTCCGGACCGCAACACTCCCCTGCATCTCTGCATTGCCCTGGGATTGAATCAACTGGCCATCCGGATGATAGAAGCGGGCGCTCCCGTAAACGCCCAATCCATCTTCATGCATGACGGCACTAAGGAACCGGGGGACACCCCCCTCACCTGGGCGTGCCTGTCAGGCCTTTACATGAACTCCACGGCGGAAGACAGGCTGCCGCTGGTGCAGGCCCTGCTCAAGCACGGGGCCAACCCGGACCAGCCGGGACCGTGGGGAGTCACCCCGTTCATGTACTCCGCCGCCCTCAATGATTCCGACCCCGGACAGGAAAAAATAGCCCTGGCCCTGCTGGACGCGGGTTCTCCGGACCTTAAGCGCAGGTTGAACGCCCAGGCGCGCGGCGTAGGCTTCCTCAGTCTTTCCCCGGCCATTTATGAACGTCTCATCAAAGCAGGATTCGATGTCAACGAGCGCTTCTTTGAAAGCAAGCAGTCTCCCCTGCATCTGGTCTGCACCAAGGAAAAACCGGCGGAACGCCTCATCCCCCTCATTGAACTTCTCATCAAGGCTGGAGCGGACCCCAACCAGCCGGACGTGGACGGCCTGACGCCGCTGATGGCCTGCAATTCTCCGGAAATAGCCGTTTGCCTCATGAACAACGGCGCCAATCCCTCCCTGCGTAATGATGACGGGCAGACTGCCTATGACTTCCACATGAAAAACGGGTATCCTCCCATTGCGGAAGCCATTAAAAACTGGCAGGCCAACCGGAAAAAGGCGGACGGCGCCCGCTGACCCCGTCTCTTCATGTTCCTGGCATCTGCCTTTCCACTTCTCGTCTGAAAAGGGAAAACGCCGGAGCCCATCCGCCGTTATCCCCGGGACATGAAAAAAGCCGCCCCCCGGCATGGGAGGCGGCTTTGAAAAACGCAGGTGGAGGCTCTTATTCCTCCGCTTCAATGCCTTCACCGATCATCTTGAGATCTTCCGGCATCTTGCCTGTCGTGAAGTAGCCTTCAATCTCTTCCAGGGAGCGGCCCTTGGTTTCAGGCAGGAAGAAGGTCACCGTGATGAAGTACAGCACCGTAATGCCGCCCAGCGTAAAGAACACGCCGGAGTAGCCGCAGCTCCCCACCCACGGGAGGAAGGAACCTGCAATCACCGTGGAAACGAGCTGGTTGATCAGCAGCGCGATCGCCATGCCGTTGGAGCGGATGCGGGCGGGCATCAGTTCGGACAGGGCCAGCCAGACGCACACGCCGGGACCGGTAGCGTAAAACGCGATGAAGATGATGAAGAACGCGGTCACGCCCCAGCCCATGGTGGTATCCGGCTTTTCACCCAGTTCCGCCTTCAGGATGGAGACAGGCTTCATGGCATAGCCGTCCTTGCCGTTCACCACCATCTTGTTGGTGGAATCAGGCACGGCCTTGATCAGGGCCAGGGAAGCCTTGTCCTCTTCCTTCTTGATATCCTTGGCATCCTTGGTCAGCTCGGCAAACTCCACTACGGAAAGCTGGGTGGAGGATCCCATCAGGAACTGGTACCAGGCGGGATTGGCTTCCGGCTGGTCATAGGTAATGATGAGCTGCATCCTGTTGATATCCTTGTCACCCATGCCATTCTTGGCGAGCAGGTCCTTGACGAAGGGGGAATCAGGCGTGCGTTCCAGCTGAAGCGTGCGGATGGAGCTCACATCCTTGCCCTGTTCAAACTCCTTCTGGACGGAGGGGCTCTGGGCGGCCAGCAGGGCGGCCACGTCCGTGGTCACGTCCTTGCGGGCTTTTTCCACATTATTGAACAGGAAGCCGGTGCCGAGAAGACCCACCACAATGCCGGCAGTGCCGATCTTGAGGAGGAATTTGCGGCCCTTGCGGTCCACCAGGATCATGGCGACGATGGTCATCAAGCAGTTCACCACCTTGATGGTGAAGTCCGCCCAGTTGGCGGTGGTGCCTTCCAGGCCGGCCTGCTGGAATACCTTCACGGAGTAATTCAGCACGGAGTTGATACCCGTAGCCTGCGTAAACGCCAGGACAAGGACCGCCAGAACAAAGGGATATACGTACTTGCGCTGAAGAAGGGATTCACCGGAAGAGCTCTGCTTCTTGAGCTCCTCAGCCTTCTGCTTCTCTTCCTCTTCAATGTGAACCATTTCATCAAACACTTCCTTGGCGCGCACATCTCCGTAACTGCGCACCAGCACGGCCATGGCTTCATCCTTGCGGCCGCGGCGGAACAGGTAGCGGGGAGATTCGCTCAAACGGAAGGAACCGAAGAACAGGAAAAGGCCGGGAACGGCGCAAACCCAGAAAATGGCCTGCCATGCAAAAATCTTGGCGGAAGTCAGCGTTTCCTCGCTCGCGCCGGAATTTTCCACACCGCCCACATAGCTGGCGGCAAGCAGGCCGACTACGGCGGCGAACACCAGGCCCACCGTCAGCAGGAACTGGAACATCCCCGTCCCTTTGCCACGGGATTCCGCGCTCAAACACTCAGCCAGGTACAGGGGAACCACCACACCTACAATACCGGCGCTGGCGCCCTGGAGAATACGGCCCAGCAGCATGATGCCGAACACTTCCTGGGACAGGCAGATCACGGGAATACTCACCGTAAACAGGGCGGCGGCTACGGTAATCAGCGCCTTGCGTCCCAACTTGTCGGCCAGATACCCGGCAAACAGGGAAGAAAGCACGCTGCCGAACAGCACGGCCGCCACCACCTGGGAAAGCTGGGAGGGATTAAAGCCAGCCGTCTGCTCAATGTAGGGGAGCGCCGCAGCAATCACGCCGACGTCCACACCATAAAGAAGGCCGCCCAAACCGGCCATGATAAGGAGGTAGCGCATGTATCGCCTGGCCGCATCCGGAACGGCGGCCTTCATGTTTTCTTGGTCTGTCATGGTCGTTGCATTCTAGTAAATTGGCTTTTCTCCGCAACCAAAAAAGAGACGCTTCCGGGACAAAAACAACTTTCCCTCCGTGAAATGCATCCAAATAGTGGAAATATCACAAGGAAAACAGCCGGGAGCTATAAAGAAAGAACGGGGCTTTAAAACAAATACAATTATTTTCTTCTTCCCTTCATGGGAAAAAGCCTCCTTCCCCTTCCATCCGGGGCGCAGCTAAAAAAAGCCGTTTAAGTTTTCCACACAAAAAACCGCGTATGGAAAAATACGCCGCTCCGTGTTCATCCGGAAAGCTCCGGCTTCAGGAAGCAGAGCCCCCCCTTATTGAGAGGACCTGGCGGAAGAGTCTATCCCCAGACGCTTTTCAATCAGGTTCACGGACAACTCCGCGCACAGGCGCAATTCATTGTCCGTATCCCTGGTGAAGGCCTTGAGCGCAGAAAGGGATGCTTCCGAACCGATTTCTCCCAGAATTCGGGCGGCGGAGCGCTTCAGCACAAAATCATCGGACTCATTCATCAAGCGGATGATGTCCGCTTCCCCCGTGGGGCCTGCCGCCACGCACTCCTCCTCCCACTTCTGCGGGTCCTTTTTCCACTCATCCAGAAGCAGCGCAAAATTCTTCTTTTCCGGACCGTGCAGCAAAAACCTGACCAGGGAAGCCGGAATCTCACAATCCGCCTTCTTCAACTCCGTGGCTACATAATAAACCACGCGCTGGGCCTCCGCATCCTCCGGACGCCCCCACACCACCAGGGCTGACGCCAGCGCGGTCACATACTCCGCATCACGGCCCCACGGCTCCCGGAGAAGCTCCACCAGCTTGGCGGAAACCTCAGGGCGCATCCGGTCAGGCTTTACGGACGCCAGACGCTTGGCCGCGGCAATGACGCGCCGGATATCCAGGCAGGACAATTCCTTTAGATTAGCCAGCACAAAATACTGGTGGCGTTCATCCTGCAATGCGGCGGAAGCGGGACGGGCTTCAAACTTGTCCCGGTTCAGGACTACTTCCACAAAAAAGCGCTCCTTGTCCTGCAAGGTCACTTTCCCCATCTTGGACGCCACATCCACAAACTCCTTGAACGTAATCGGAGTGGGGGTAATCACGAACAACCCGCCGCCCGTTCCCTTGCGGTCATAAAAAATGGGCTCGTCCTCGGACTGGGTCATCCTCTTCAAATACGCCTTTACCATGTCCCGGTTGGCTCCGTTCACCCCGACCACCCACACGCCCAGCACCCCCTGGTCTTCCTTGCGGTCAATAGCGGCAAACAAGGGTTTCAAGTCCCCTTCCCCATAATTCTGGACGGAAGCGGCAGGACCGGCAACCTGTTCCCAGCCCATGCTGGTAAAGCCGGAGACGTCTTCCTCCTCAGGCTGGGAGACATTTTCCCTGCCGCCAACCAGGGAGGGGTTCAGTTTCACCGGATAAACGAAAGGCAGGGAGGCAATGCCCCCGGCGACCAGCAGGCCCAGCAGGATGAAGACAATTTTATGCCTCCGCCCGGCACATGCCATCAGGCCTCCGGCCAAACAGGCGAAAAACAGGGCGAACGCCTTCTGCTGGGGTTGCTGCAGCATGGAAAGGAAGGAGGTTCCGTCCATCTCGGAAGACGCATTGTAAAAAAGCCAGAGGCAGCCGGCGGCAATGACCAGGGACGCGCAAAGGCACATCAGCTGAATCAGCCCCGTCTCCATCAAAGCACTCTGAATAACTTCCCTCCGGTCCCTGGGGGTACTGACGGAAATGGCCTTCTTCGCCCTGGCGAAAGGTTTTTTGGAGATCAGCTTTTCCCTGTCGCAAAGAAACTCATGGCCGCATTTGCTACAATTCACCATAGAACCCTCCGCGGAGGAAGGAACATTGATATGTCGTTTGCACTGTGGACAATTCAGATTCACGTGAGCCAAATATGCACGTTTTTGATTCTTTTGCAATCCCTCTCTTCCAAACTTTCCTTTTGCCGGGCATTCTGCATAAATTTTCAAGGTTGATCCATTAAACTCCATTTCAACAGCTTTCTCCCTCCGCAGGGTTTTTACCTGTTCCATTCTCCACTTTAAACCTATTCCATACCTTTTAAAAACAATACTTTGCGAACCAGCAAACCTTTCCGCGGCATCCTGCAAACACCCCGCAGCGCGGGATTGCGTCTTTTCCTAGTAAAAGACTGGGGATTTTTTATCCATCTTCATGAAAAATGCACATTCCCAAATATGCATGTATGGAAATTATTTAAATTTTATGACCGCAGCCCTCCGGAAAAAGATAAAAAACACTTTTTATCCGTCACGTTCCGCCTCATGTCATTCCGAGTGAACACACTTGCAGAAGATGGATTTTGGTAGTAGAATTTTCGCCATGTCATTGCAGCCTGCCGAACGCCGAGATTTCATCCGCGATATGATTTCTGATGACCTTGCCTTCGGCAAGCATCAGGCACCGGTAACCCGCTTCCCCCCGGAACCCAATGGTTACCTCCATATCGGACATGCCAAATCCATCTGCCTCAACTTCGGCATCGCCCAGGAATTCCCGGGCGCCCGCTGCCATCTGCGCTTTGACGATACCAACCCCAGCAAGGAAGACCAGGAATATGTGGACAGCATCCAGGAAGACATCCGCTGGCTGGGCTTTGACTGGGGGAAGAACCTCTTCTTTGCCAGCAACATGTTCGGCTTCTTCCATGAATGCGCCGTAGCCCTCATCAAGAAGGGACTGGCCTACGTGGACGAACAGACGGTGGAGGAAATACGCGCCCAGCGCGGCAACGTGAACGTGCCCGGAATGGAATCCCCGTACCGCAACCGTTCCGTAGAGGAAAACCTGGCACGCTTCCAGGCCATGAAAAACGGGGAAATTCCAGAAGGAAAGGCCATTCTGCGCGCCAAAATAGACATGGCCTCCAGCAACATGAACATGCGTGATCCCGTGCTGTACCGCATCATGTTTGCGGAACACCACAACACAGGCAACACCTGGTGCATCTACCCCATGTACGACTTTGCGCACCCGCTGGAAGACGCCTACGAGCACATCACCCACTCCCTCTGCACGCTGGAATTTGAAAACCACCGCCCCTTGTACGACTGGGTGATTGAAAACTGCCCCGTTCCGGCACGCCCGCGCCAGACGGAATTCGCCAGGCTCAACCTCACCTACACCGTCATGAGCAAGCGCAAGCTGCTACAGCTGGTGCAGGAAGGCCACGTCACCGGATGGGACGATCCCCGGATGCCCACCGTTTCCGGCATGCGCCGCCGGGGCTACACGCCCGCCGCCATCCGCAACTTCTGCCAGACTATAGGCATCACCAAATTCAACGGCTTCACGGACGTGGCCCTGCTGGAATACAGCGTGAGGGAAGACCTGAACGCCAACGCGCCGCGCCGCATGGCCGTGCTCAATCCCCTCAAGGTCACTATCACCACCCTGCCGGAAGACGCGGAGGAAATGGCGGAAGTGCTGAACAACCCGGAAAAACCGGAAGAAGGCAGCCGCCAGATTCCCCTCACCAGGGAAGTCTGGATTGAACGGGACGACTTCATGCTGGACCCGCCCAAGAAATACTTCCGCCTGGCCCCGGGCCGCACGGTGCGCCTCCGCGGCGGCTACTGCATTACCTGCACGGACTACAGGCAGGATGAGGACGGCAACATCACGGAAATCCTGTGCGAACACATCCCCGGCACCATCGGCTCCAACCCTCCGGAAGGAATCCAGTGCCGGGCGGCCATCCACTGGGTAAGCACCAGGGACGCCGTGGACGGTGAAATCCGCATTTACGACCGCCTCTTTACGGAGGAAAACCCGGATGCGGCGGAAGAAGGCTTCCTCTCCGTCATGAATCCCGGCTCCCTGACCGTCATCACAAACGCCAAGCTGGAACCCTCCCTGGGCGCCGCAGAACCGGAATTCCGCTGCCAGTTTGAACGCCTCGGCTACTTTGTGGCGGACCGCAGGGACCACGTACCCGGCCAGCGCCCCGTCTTCAACCGCACCGTGGCCCTCAAGGACTCCTGGGCCAAGAAGCAAAAATAACCTCCTTACTTCTACTCCCTTATATGGACAACCAACTTCAATTCTGCACCGTTGACGAAGCCGTGGAAGAAATACGGCAGGGACGGATGATCATCGTTACGGACGATCCCGGCCGTGAAAATGAAGCGGACCTCATCCTTGCCGCCGAATTCGCTACGACGGAAGCCATTAACTTCATGGTCACCCATGCCAGGGGCCTCGTCTGCGCCCCGCTCTCCCCGGAACGCGCGGACGCCCTGCAGCTCCCGCTCATGACCTCTGTCAACCGGGAAAACATGTCCACCGCCTTCACCGTCTCCGTGGATGCGGCCCATGACATCACCACGGGCATCAGCGCCGCGGAACGCGCCCTGACCATCCGCACGCTGGCGGACCCCAGGGCCACCGTCAACGACTTCGTGCAGCCGGGCCATACCTTCCCGCTCCGCGCCGTCCCCGGCGGGGTGCTGCGCCGCGCCGGCCATACGGAAGCCACCATTGACCTCGTGCGCATGGCGGGCCTCCAGCCTGCCGGCGTATGCTGTGAGATCATGAAGGAAGACGGCACCATGGCCCGCACGGGGGACCTGGGAGGCTTCCAGAAAAAACACGGCCTGAAAGCCTGCACCGTGGCCCAGCTCATTGAATACCGCCGGGCAAAGGAAAAGCAGATCCGCCTGGTGGAAACCGTCAAGATGCCTACGGACTACGGAGAATTCACCTGCCATCTTTACGAATCACAGCTGGACGGAGCCCTTCACCTGGCCCTGGTGCACGGGGAAATCTCCCCGGACAAACCAACGCTGGTGCGCGTGCACAGCGAATGCCTTACCGGGGACGTCTTCGGCTCCCGCCGCTGCGACTGCGGCAGCCAGCTCCATACCGCCATGCGCCGCATCGCGCAGGAAGGCGGCGTGCTGCTCTACCTACGGCAGGAAGGCCGCGGCATCGGCCTGGCGGCAAAACTCCATGCCTACAAGCTCCAGGAACAGGGGCTGGATACCGTGGAGGCCAACCTCAAGCTCGGCTACCCGGACGACCTCCGCGACTACGGCATCGGCGCCCAGATCCTGCATGACCTGGGAGCGGACCAGCTCCGCCTGCTGACCAACAACCCCCGGAAAATTGTGGGCCTGGAAGGCTTCGGCATTAAAATCACGGAACAGGTACCCCTCATCATCCCTCCCAACGACCAAAACAGTAAATACCTGGCTACCAAGAAGTGCAAGCTGGGCCATATCCTGTAACCTCATCCCAACCATTTCTGCATGTCCACGGAACTTCCTCCCCGCCAGCGGCCCACGGGCACGCGCGCCAAAATCTGCATCGTCGCCTCGGAATACAATGAGCAGTACACCCAGGCCCTGGTAGACAACTGCTCGGAAGAGCTGGAAGCCGTGCTCCCGGCTGTGCGGCTGGAAATCATCCGCGTTCCGGGCGCCTTTGAAATCCCGGTGACCATCAAATCAGTCCTCTCCCGCTCTCCGGAAAAACGCCCTGACGCCGTCGTGGCGCTGGGGGTCATCCTGCGTGGCAGCACGGACCATGCGGACCTCATCGGCTCCACCATCACCCAGGCCCTGATGCAGGTGGCGCTGGAATTCACCACCCCCGTCATTCATGAAGTCCTGCTTCTAAATGATGAAAAGCAGGCCTTTGCCCGCTGCATCGCCTCCCAGCTCAACCGCGGACGGGAAGCGGCGCGTACCGCAGCCCGCATGGCGGAACTCTTCCTCAACTCCCTCTCCCGGCAATAAGGTTCACACTCTCTTCCCTTTCTCTACCGCCATGCTCTCACGCAACCAAATCAGACAAGCAGCCATCCAATACCTCTATGCCACCTCACAGGCTCCGGAAACGGAGCAGGAACAGGACGAGGGCATCTGGGATATCCTGATGGAACCCTTCCGGGGGGACTACTGCAAACTCAGGGCCAAGGCCGTCTCCGGCCACCTTACCCGGGACTACCCGGACAAACTGCGCCTCTTCGTCACCCGCGCGCGGGAAACGGCGGACAAACTCCAGCATGACCCCCTCACCCTGCCTGTTCGCGACCAGCTCCAGGACCTTCTGGTCAAGGAAGGGGAATTCAACGCCTCCCTGCTCCAGCTGAAAAAGGCCCTGCATGAAGACCCCTCCAATGACAGGGGCACGCTTTCCGCCGCCTGCGACGCCTCCCAGGAGCTCAATACCACCCTGATGCAGATGCGCCGCCGCCTGCTGGACGCGCTCAAGGACTTCCCGGCTTACAGCAGCATCTGGGCCCCTCTTATTTCCTCCTGCCACAAGCTTCAGGAAATCAATGACCGCGTTAACTGCATCATCCACCCGGACGGCCGTCCCTCCCTGGCGGAAATGAAAAAAGTGGTGGAAGCCGGACAGGATGCGGACGAACTCTACCGTGAAGCCAAAACCCTGGGAGAAGAAATCCTGCGCCGCCGGGACGAGCTGGACGCCGCCATCAACGCCACGCTGGAAAACTACACCCCGGAGCGCGTCAGTGCCATCGACCGCGCCATCCTGCGGCTGGGAGCCTATGAACTCCTGCACCGCAAGGACCTTCCCGCCCCCATCGTCATCTCGGAAGCCATCCGGCTGGCGGAACGCTTCTCTTCCGCGGAATCCCCCCGCTTCATCAACGGCGTGCTGGCCGGCATCTCAAAAACGGAACGCCCGGCGTAACCCATCCCCTGCACCATGGCTGGATTCTTTAAAAAACTCTTCACCAAATTCTCCCGCGGCGCCAAAATAGACTGGGACGAATTGGAAGCGGACCTGGTCACAGCGGACATCGGTATCAGGCGTGCCATGACCATTGCGGACCAGCTGAGGGAAAGCAAGGGCCTGGATGCGGAAAACCTGGTGGAAGCCACCCGTGAAGTTCTCCGCCAGGCCTTTCCGGCCACCGCACCATCCCTGCCCGCTCCTCCGGAAGGCAGGCCGCTGGTCATCCTGGTGGTAGGCGTCAACGGAACGGGTAAAACCACCTCCGCCGCCAAACTGGCCCACCTGCTGCAAAAACAGGGTTCCCGTGTTCTCCTGGCCGCGGCGGACACCTTCCGCGCCGCCGCCGTGGAACAGCTCCAGAGCTGGGCGGACAAGCTGGGCATCCCCATCTACAAGGGAGCCCACAACCAGGACCCGGCCTCCGTCTGCTATGAAGCCCACACGCAGGCCCTCCGTGAAGGTTTCCAATACCTCATCTGCGACACCGCGGGGCGTCTTCACACACGCCACAACCTCATGGAGGAACTCTCCAAAATCCGCCGCACCCTCGCCAAGCAGGATGCATCCGCGCCCCACCGCACCCTGCTGGTGGTGGATGCCACCACGGGCGCGAACGCCCTGGCCCAGGCCAGGGAATTCCATAAGGCCACCCCTCTGGACTCCGTCATCATCACCAAGATGGACGGCTCCGGAAAAGGCGGCGTGGCCGTAGCCATCATGGATGAAATGCACATCTCCCCGGCCTTCCTGGGAACGGGAGAAGGCGCGGAAGACTTTGAACCCTTCAACCGGGACCGCTACGTAGACTCCCTGCTGTAACGGGCCACTCCCCCCATGCCCCCGCTCCCCCTCATCACCGCCCAGACGGAGGAAAAACTGCTCGCATTCCTGACGGAACACGGCCACACCAAATTCCGTGTCCAGCAGGTCATGGACTGGGTTTGGCGCAAGCGCGTCACCTCCTTTGACGCCATGACCAACCTTTCCCCGGCGCTCAGAACCCTGCTGGCGGAAAACTTCCGTTTCCACTCGCCTGAAATCGTGGAAATCCACGGCTCCGCGGACACCACGCGGAAATTCCTCACCAGAATGGAAGACGGCAGCCTGGTGGAATCCGTCATCATTCCCGCCTCCGCTGCGGAAGACGGGGAGCAATCGGACCGCGTCACCTTGTGCGTCTCCTCCCAGGTGGGCTGTGCCTTCGGCTGCAAATTCTGCGCCTCCGGCCTGCTGGGGCTCAAACGCAACCTCACCACCGGGGAAATCATCGGGCAAATCCTCTCTGCGGAATCCATCGCCGGAAAACGGGTCAACAACCTCGTCTTCATGGGCATGGGGGAACCGCTCTCCAACGTTGACAACCTGCTGGACGCCCTGGAAATCATCACCTCCCACCGGGGGCTGGAAATAGGCGCGCGCCACATCACCATCTCCACCTCCGGATTCGTTCCCGGACTGGAAAAACTGGCCGCCTATCCCAAGCAAATCCGCCTGGCCGTCTCCCTGCACGGAGCCACGGACGAGGTAAGGGACCAGATCATGCCGGTCAACAAAAAATGGCCCCTCTCCCAGCTCATCCCCGCGCTGGAGGAATGGGGGCGGGACAGGAACCAGATGCCCACGCTGGAATACATCCTCATCAAGGATGTGAACGACTCCCTGAAGGATGCGTCCCATCTCGTCCGCATCGCCAAAAAGCTGCATGCCAAGGTCAACCTCATCCCGTACAACACCGTGGAGGGCCTCCCCTGGGAACGCCCCTCGGAAGGCCGCTGCCGCGCCTTCCGGGACGCCGTTCACAAAGCGCGCATTCCCGTCACCATGCGGTATGAAAAAGGCCATGACATCAACGCCGCCTGCGGTCAATTGAGGCTGAGGAAGGAACAGGAAAACAACGGAGGCTCACCCAGCTGCCGGGCCTAGGCCTTTCTCAAATTTCTGAATTGTATTCAGTATTCATTTTACCTAGAAAATACATTATGCTATTTTCTGCTGGCCGGATGTCACTATCCCCTTCCCCTTACCATGGACTCCACGAATATCAATGATCCAGCACATTCTCTGGAATTGACTAAATTTCCTCGGAAAGTCTCAGCAGAGGATATTCGAGATATTCCTCATGCTTTGGGAGCAGAAAAGAGCGTATTGTCTCTTATGGCCATGGACCCTGCCACTTATATAGGTAAGTGTATTCTTATGGGGCTAAAGGAAGATTATTTCTACCTCCCAGCTCATAAACTCCTGTGGAATATTTTTGTAGACCATTACGAAAAAAATAAATCTGTTGATATTATTTCTATAACTCAAGCTCTAGAAGATAGACATCAGCTAGAAGCTATAGGTGGAAGTCCGGGACTTACGGAAATATATACTTTTACTACTACTGGTGCTTATTTTGACCATCATCTAAAAATTTTAGAAGATAAATTTGTTCTTCGTTCTATTATAGATATTGCCAATCAATCTATAAAACAAACTTTTGATAATCCAGAAGACGTAGCTGAATTATTAGATACAGTAGAAACTCAGATTTTCCAAATTCGGGAAAGCTATAGTACATCTAAGGACGAACAATCCCTTAAAGTTATTATTAAAGATGCAGTTACTAATTTTGAAAAACTACTAGCTAGCAAAGGGCAGATTCAGGGGCTAACTACTGGTTTCATAGAATTAGATAAGAAAAGTAACGGCCTTAAACCAGGAGATATGTTTGTCATTGCTGCTCGACCTTCTATGGGCAAAACCTCTTTTCTCCTCAACATTGTTGAACACATTTCGCTTAATGAGAAAAAACCAACCTTATTATTCTCATGTGAAATGCCTGCTGTTCAAATTGTTGAACGACTCCTTTTTGCTCGTTCTAACGTACGACGTGGAGAAATCATTAAAAAAGGAACCATGTCTCAACTAGAAATGCAGCATTTCAAAAAAGCCGTGAAAGAAGTAGGAGAATCCCAGCTTGTTATTGATGATACCGCTGCCATCTCCATCAACGAGCTCCGGGCCAAGGCCCGCCGCGTCATGCGGGACCAGGGGGGGCTGGCGGCCATCGGCGTGGACTACCTCCAGCTCATGCGCTCCCATTCCAAGCAGGCCGCCAACAGCCGTGAACGAGAAGTAGCGGAAATCTCCGCCGGCCTCAAGGCCCTGGCCAAGGAACTCAAAGTCCCTGTCATCGTCCTGGCCCAGCTCAACCGCGGCCCGGAAAGCCGCACGGGAGCCAGCCTGGGCGTGCCCCGCATCTCTGACCTTCGTGAATCCGGTTCCATTGAACAGGACGCGGACATGATCGGCCTGCTCTACCGCTCCGCCTACTATGCGGAAGACGAGGAAAAACGCCAGCAGATGGCCGGACGGGCCAACCTTCACCTGGCTAAAAACCGCAACGGCCCCACGGGGGACGTTCCGCTTCACTTTGAAGCGGAACTCATGCGCTTCTCCACGCGCGAAGCGGACGAGCACGACCAGGAAAACGAATAAACTAAAACCTCCCTGGCCGTTTTCTCTGCGGATTAACAATCCGGGAAAGGTAGTTTTAACTTGAATCCGCCGTAAAATTCAAGAAACTGCGGGGAGTAAATCAAAAAGCCTATCCGACACATACCCAAAGATTTTCTCCATTATGGGCATGTATATTTCATATAAACCTCTGTAACCCAAATTTTACCATTGACTCCGGATTGTTAATCCGATAGGTTCGCAACGATTCCGGCGGTCTCGTCTGAACTCATTCCAAATAAAAACACCTCTGTTTTCAACATGAAAAAAACTTTATCCATTGCCGCCCTGCTCTGCGGGTTGTGCACCGGACTCCATGCTGCCAGCATGGTCACTGCATGGACTGGCGGAGCCGGCCCTACGGAAGACAATACTTATGATGTGAACAACGCCGGAAACTGGAGCAATGGAGTTCCGAACCGCAACGGAAATGCCGGTCCTGACGTCATCTTTGCCAACACCGGCACGATCAATGTCAGCGGCAGCCTGGTAGACACCTCTGACGGCGGCAGCATCACCGTGACGGGCAACAGCACCGTTACCGTGGGAGGTTCCCGCTGGACGGGCAATGTCACCGTGGGCACCGGCTCCACCCTGAGCCTGGGACAGGTGGATTTTAAAAGCAGCCTGATCACCCTGGACGGCACCCTTAACCTTAATGTCTGCGGCATTGATCCGGGCGGCGACGGCGCCAGGCTCGTCTTCGGCATCGGCGGCATCCTGAACGTGGACCAGAAAATGTGGGGCGCGGGAAGTTTCTCCGTCTCTGGACTTCTCGCAACTACCTCCACGGATGTAGCCGCGGGGGAATTCCAGTTTGTCACGCGCACGCTGATCAATTCCGGCGGCTTTGACGGGGGTGACGTTTCCCTGGGGGAATTCCTGGCAGAGGACGGAAGTTCCCTGACCAAAGCCTCCGCCAAAATGGAAGGAAACGCCGCTGACCACCAGGGCCAATACTACATTTACAAGGATGGAAATACCATCAAGGTACAATACGTGGTAGGGGGAGCGGTTCCGGAACCCGCCACAGCCACGCTCAGCCTGCTGGGGCTGGCTGCGTTGATGATGCGCCGCAGGCGCGCCTGATTCCTTAAACCTCCTTTACTTTTACTCAAGGGCTGTGCGTTCAAGGCGCACGGCCCTTTTTGCATGCTCCGTGTGACAGAAACGTCACGGAAAATATCTTCATGCCATTTTCCGGAGCCGTAGGATGCTTCCACTACATTCCTTTAAATCATGGAAGCCCGCGCCAAATCACTCAACGAACGCCTCCGCACGCTCATCTCCCTCTTCTTCGGTCTCGCCATCGGCTGCGCCCTTCTCTTCGGGGAATCCCGCTGGGAAATGTCCCCGCTCATTGAAGAAAGCCTCATGCTGCTGGCCTGCTTCATGGCCGGCATAGGCGCCTTCGGCCGCATCTGGTGCTCCCTGTACATTGCAGGGTATAAAAACAACGTCCTGGTCATTGAAGGCCCGTACTCCATGTGCCGTAATCCGCTTTACTTCTTCAGCTTCATCGGCGGCATAGGCGTGGCCTGCGCCACGGAAACCTTTACCATCCCGCTGCTGACGGCGCTGGCCTTCGGCATCTATTACCCGTCCGTCATTAAAAAGGAACAGGAACGGCTCATCTCCCTGTTCGGAGACGCCTACCGGGACTACTGCCGGAACGTCCCTTCCTTCATTCCCTCCCTCTCCCGGTTAAAGCCGCCGCCCGCCACCTATTCCGTCAATCCCGCGACGTTTACGCACAACATCGTGGACGCCCTGTGGTTCATCTGGTTCATCGGCATCTTTGAATTCATCAGCGGCCTGCATGAGGCGGGAATACTCCCCGTGTGGTTCCTCATTCCGTGACGCCCTCCCTTCTTCTGGCGTCCAGAAGTCCGGCCAGGGCTTTCTGGGAAACCATTCGCCGGAAAGAATCGCGGTCCCGCGGATAAAGCATCATCTCCGTCCGCGTTTCTCCCCCCCGGAAAGCCCAGGCAAGCCAGACGGTGCCCACGGGTTTCTCCGGCGTGCCGCCTCCCGGCCCTGCAATGCCGCTGACAGCCACAGCCACATCCGCCCCGGAGCGGTCCAGGGCGCCCTCCGCCATCGCTTTCGCCACGGGTTCGCTCACCGCCCCGTGGAGTTTCAAAACATCCTCCGGCACTCCCAGCATCTTCTCCTTTGCCCGGTCGGCATAAGTCACCCAGCCGAATTCAAAAACTCCGGAAGAACCCGGCACATCCGTAATCCTCTTGGCAATCAGGCCGCCGGTACAGCTCTCCGCCGTCGCTACCTTCAGCCCCTGGGCGGCCAGATGGAGCACTACGGCCTTCTCCAGGGAAGCCCCTGCGGGCGCCAGCACATAAGCCCCGGCCAGGATACGCAGGCGCGCCTCCCCCTGTTTCAAAGCCGCCTCATCCCCCACCAGGCGCACGTCCACCTCTCCGATGCGCGCGCAATACGCCACCTCCAGCCCCGGCACCTGGTGCAGGGAACCATCCACCAGCTCCTGAAGATCGCTCTCCCCAATGCCCACCAGGCGGAAAACGCGCAAATGGGGAATATCCTTCTCCGCCAGGTCTTCCAGCATCGGCATCACGGAATGCTCCACCATCGGCCTCAACTCTCCCGGAGGCCCGGGCAATAAAATAAACATGGGGAGGGAGCCGCTGGCAGGCATCACCAGGCCGGGAGCCGTTCCGTTGGCATTCTCCAGCACCGCGGCTCCGTCCGGGACCATGGCCTGCTTGAAATTACACTCCGCAATGGAAATCCCCCTGCGCTCAAAATAACTCTTTAGCCCCTCCGCCACACGCTCGTCACGGTGCATGTCTACGCCGCACACGTCGCACAGGGCTTCCCTGGTCACATCGTCGCTTGTCGGCCCCAGGCCTCCGCTCACAATCACAATATCCGCGCGCCGGGCGCTCTCCCTCATGGCCTCATTAATGGCATAGCCGTCGGGAACCACGGTCTGCCTCTCCACGCGGAACCCTGCTTCAAACAGCCTGTTGCCCAGCCACGCGGCATTCGTGTTCACAACACTCCCCAGCAAAATCTCCGTACCGGTGTTGATCAATTCAACCCTGATCTGATTCATGCCGCCAGTATGCGCCCGCAGCCGCCCCGTGACATGCAACAATCCTGCCATGTACCACAAAAAACTTCATTTGAATGCGCCTTGGGATACAGTATGGGCACTGACAAAGACCATGAGCACACCTTCCCGGCCCCGCGCCACCAAAATCATCTGCACCATTGGACCAGCAACAGACACTTCCGACATGCTGGGCCAGCTTATTGAAGCCGGAGCCAACGTCTTCCGGCTCAACATGAGCCACTCCAAACACGACTGGGTCAGGGAAGTCGTGTTCCGCATCCGCCGCAAGGCGGCGGAACTGCAGGCAAACGTAGCTATTCTCTTTGACCTCCAGGGGCCCTCCATCCGCACCGGCGACCTGGCCGAACCCTATCACCTGAAAAAAGGGGATACGCTGGAAATCCGCCTGAGCACCGCCAAGCCGGAGCTCCCCTTCTCCACCACGGTGAACTATGACGGGCTCCTGCAGGACGTCCAGGCAGGACACACCATGGTGGTGGACAACGGCGGCATCCTCATGCGCATTGAGGAAGTGCGCCCGGACAGGCTCATCTGCAAGGTGCTTACGGAAGGCGTCTTCGGCTCCCGCCGCCACATCAACCTCCCCGGCGTGGCGCTGCGCCTCCCGGCCCTTACGGAAAAAGACCTGGCGGATCTGGCCGTGGCCGTGGAATGCGAGACGGACTACGTAGCCATGTCCTTCGTCCGGGACGCCGCCCACATCGCCCAGCTCCGGGAACACATCGACACCCTGGGCGGAAGGGCCCAGATTGTGGCCAAAATCGAAGACCAGCAGGCCATCCGCCATATTGATGACATCATTCTGGCCGCAGACGTCATCATGGTCGCGCGCGGCGACCTGGGCATTGAAGTCAGCATTGAAGAACTTCCGATCATCCAGCGCCGCATCATCCGCCACTGCCACAGGCTGGGCCGCCGCTGCATCGTAGCCACGCACATGCTGGAATCCATGATCACCCAGCCCACCCCCACCCGTGCGGAAGTCACGGACGTATCCAACGCCATCTTTGAACAGGTAGATGCCGTCATGCTCTCCGGTGAAACCTCCGTGGGCAATTATCCCGTGCGCTGCGTGGAAGTACTGGACTCCATCGCCCACCGCATGGAACGTTCCGGCAACCTCAACTTTGCCGCGTCCGCCATCCTGAGCGGGGACCGCCAGAAAGCCACCAAGGCAGCCATCTCCCTGGCGGACTCCGTAGAAAACGCCTGCATGGTCGTCTTCACCCGCCGCGGCCTGGCCGCCACGCAGGCCGCCGTGCTCAGGCCGGAACGGGCGGCTATCTTCGCGTTCAGCAATGATCCCGTCGTCGTCCGGCAACTGGCGCTGGCCCGTGACGTCACCGCCTTTGAATCCCCTTTCCTGAAAGACCCGGCCCGCATGATCTCCACCGCACTGGACCTGCTGAAGGAAAAAGGGCTGATCATCTCGGGGCAGCCCGTCGTCATCCAGGGGGACAGCCTCCAGGGGGAACTGCTGGCGGACTCCATCATCTTCATGCGCGCAGAATAAGAAGAGAGGTCTTAGCCGCATGCCCCTTCAGGAGCAGCAGAAGCCTGCGGCATTCCCTGCGGACTTCATCCGGCCCCTTATGAAAATACCTCCCCTCTTCCACGTGGCACAGGAACCAGCCGTGTGGCCGCTCCCCGCGCCCCTGATGGAACTTCTGCTGGATGCTGATCCGGACGAACGCCAGGTGGCGGAGCACCTGGCCCACGGCGAACTATACGTTGCACGAAGCCGAGGGCTCCTCGCCGGAGCCATCGTCATCAGGCGCACGGCGGATGACACCTGGGAAATCATGAACTGCTCCGTCTGTCCCGAACACAGAAGGCAGGGTTGCGGAACCGCTCTGGTGCTGCACGCTCTCAACATCATCAGGGACAAGGGCGCCCGTTACGCGGAACTGGGAACGTCCGATGCTTCCCCCGGCCCCATGGCCCTGTATGAAAGCTGCGGTTTCCGGACGGCGGGCGTCATCAAAAACCACTTTATGGACAACTATCCGGAACCCGTCTGGGACAATGGCGTGCAGTGCATTGACATGATCCGCATGCGTGCGGATCTGGCCCCTTCTGCTCAGAAGGAATAAACCAGGCTGACACCCGTCACCCAGCTATTGCCCTTCACCAGCGTTCTTCCATATACCCGGTTCACCCCGTGGGCGCCCTTGCCAAGCCAGTGAAGCCCCACAAACGGCTCCACAAAAACGTTCCCGAACAAACGGTAATTAGCCGTCACCCGGACGTACAGGGACTGCCAGCCATTGCCGCTGGAAGGCCAGTAGGAGGAACTCAGCACCGCACCGAACTTGAACCCCATGTAAAGATTCTCCGTCATCCGGAAATCCGATCCCATGCACATGTCAAACCACCATCCCGTGATGCCGTAAAAGGAATAGGCCGCGCTGCCCTGCGCATAAAAACCGGGCAGGAAGCCCAGGTCATGGCGCAGGACCAGAGCCGACTCATACGTCGTACCGCCGTTGCCGAACAGGTGTTCGGAAGCAAACCCCGCCATCCCGCCGTCATTCATGCGCAGGGATAACGCAGCGTAAGTGGTTTTTCCAAACTTCCGCTGGAGCCCAAGATCGGCCACCGTTTCATTCTCCATGTCCACCGCCGGATGCCCCAGGAATATCTCCTCCTTCAGGGCCAGAATCAGGGAATACCGGTCATTCAGGTCGCTCCTCCAGTCCAGGCGCACGGGGGCCGTTGGATTGCACCCTCCGGGAATCAAACCGCGGAACTCATAGTTGGTGGAATAGCCCGCCTTCAAACTGCCGCTCACGGGTCTCAGGGGCGGATCGGAAGGAGCCTCCGGAATGCGTGACTCCGCCAAGGAAGTTGAAATGGAAACGGCCAGAACCGCTCCAAAAGCAGAAGAAAAGGGAAAATGCATAAACTCGGAACTACGGTGCTACAGCATTCTGAATAAAAATGCTCCCGCTGGCAACAAGCAAAAAAGACGCAGGAACATTCTTCTCCGCTCCGGGGGCTTCATCCAGCTGAAAGGCATTCATTCCAGAAAGAATAAACAGGACTGAACCGGGCTTTTGTGCAGGGATTGCCGCTTTGCCTGTGTCCCTTCCTCCCGGGAATCTGAACAAAGAACAAAAAGAGCGGCGGATTGCTCCGCCGCTCCTGAAACATGATTCAATCGTAAGCCGGATGGCTTAGAAAGAGTAAACGAGGTTGGCACCAGCCACCACGCCAAAGTTCTTGTAGGGCTTGCTGCCTTCCACGAACTGCTTGTTAGCCTTCAGGGCGCCGTTGCCGGCCCAGTTGAAGCTGACGAAGGGAACGACGGCCAGGTTTTGCACACCCAGCTTGACAGGCATTTCAACCTTCACCCACCAGGCCTGTGAGCCATTGGCCATGAAAGCGGACTTGCTGTCAAAGTAACCGGCAGTAGCAGACATGCCGCCCGTGATCATGATGTCCGTGGCGGGGCAGATGGAGGCCTTCCAACCCACATACGGCTGGAACCACCATCCGGTCATGCCCTGGAAGCCATAGCTCGTGGTCACACCGGCGAACCAGCTGTTGCACAGGTCATAGTTCAGGTTCAGATAGAATTCCTGGGCTACGGAATGAGCGTGACGCTGGCCAACAGTGCCGTTGGCAAGAACGTTGCTGTAGTCATACTTGGCGAAGTTGCCGAGCAGGCCGCCATGAATCAGATTCCAGCCAAGGGTGGTGGACAGATTCTTCAGCAGACCGTCCTGGTTCTTCCAGCCAAGGTTGAAATTGGTTTCATTATGGAACGCAATATCCTTGTTGCCAAGCAGCTCGTGACCGGAGGTCAGGGAGGTGTAGGAAGCAGCGCCGACAATGGAGTTGGCGTCGCTCAGCTTGTAATTCAGGTTTACACCGGCAGGGATAACACTATCCCCTCCCACCAAAGCGTGGGAAGCCACGATGCCGCGGCTGGTGTAATTGGAAGCGTAACCGGCATAGATATCGCCGGACCACGGACTGACAGTCGCCACCGGAGTGGGAGTAACAACCGTAACGGGAGTCCCCGCAAAGGCAGCGCCGGCAAAAGATGCCACAGCCGCTGCCACAGTGATGATGTTCTTGGTTTGCATGACTATTACTTGGTTAGGGTATTAATTGTTGATTTGCTAACAAGGAAAGAAAAATACCTTTTCCCCCTTGTTAAGAAAAGTGAAACATTTCCGTCACAAATGTAAAGCCTTTTCTCCCACATGTTTAGCTATCAATTCTATTACAATCACTTATATTATTCATCCCCATGACAAAAAGAAAGATTTTCCATATCTTGTCACACTTCCCATTCCATGGAGTAGGAGGATAAAGACATTCCGCCCCGGCCAGCCGCGCGTCTTCCTTCAGGGAAAGGGACGGATTCACCAGCACGCGCCGCCCGCAGGAAAGCAGCATGGGCATATCCGCGGAACTGTCGCTGTAGGCGGTGGAGTTTTGCAGCACACCGTGCTCCGGCAGAACGCCCTGCGCACGCAAACGCTCCACCTTCACGCATCCCTTGTTGTTGCCGTCAGGTAATTCCGGCATCGCCGGCATGCGGCTTTCCAGCAGAACATCCGTTCCCAGAACGCCGTCAAATCCCAGCAAATCCCCCAGGGGTTCCGCATAAAACGTGGGGGAGGCGGAAACCATGAGGCACAGGTCTCCATTCCTCTGATGTTCTTGCAGCCGTTCCTTCAATTCAGGATAAATCCATTCCTGCGCCAGAAGCCCGAACTCTTTTCCATACCGCGCCACCGTTTCCGCGGGCAGGCCCCACAGGTAAATGAGGTAAGCCCGCTTCATCCGGTTTTCATCCCATATTCCCAGCATATAAAGAGGGATACAGGCCAGGAAAAGCAACACCAGCAGACGCCGCCATGGATGACGCCTCACCACGAAACAGGAAAAAACATACTGCGTATCCCACGGCAGCAGCGTTCCGTCCATATCAAAGAGGGCCACGCCCCTCCCGTTCAAATCATCCGTCATGCCGTCCATCCTATACCCCCCGCCCCAAACTCTCAACTCTCAACTCTCAACTCTCAACTCTCAACTCTCAACTCTCAACTCT
>OGXN01000117.1_pt1 | contig 107578 bp, 93 predicted proteins | sample 1576281 | NCBI WGS metagenome assembly OGXN01 (sample SAMEA3541494, study PRJEB24748) | human gut metagenome | biome: human gut; feature: human-associated habitat; material: faeces | place: China | collected 2012
CATAAAGCATAAAGCATAAAGCATAAAGCATAAAGCATAAAGCATAAAGCATAAAGCATAAATCTCCTTTGATTACTTTTATTATGAATTTAATCAGAGGAGATTTTGTTATATATGTTAGAAAATTTGCTATTATAATTGAAAATTTATAAACTTTCATAAAAATTGGACCATTTTTTTAAAAACACTGTATATAGTAGGAAGTGGTACTGAAAACTATCTTATCTTGTAATATGTACTATGTATTTTTATGCTTGAGTGGGAAAAATAGGCTCAAATTTTGATAAAAGTGGTGATTAACGCTTGAAAAATAGGGGGATTTTTGACAAAAATCCCAAAATGCTGTAAAATATATATGCATTTAGATATGAGGTGGAAATATTGAGAAAACTTAGTATAGTAACGGTTCTCTTTACACTTCTCATGGCATGTACATCTGTTGTATGGGCCGATGTGGGGCGTGGTGATCGTGGCAGCGAAGTTCAATATGTCCAGCGTATGTTGGTTACGCAAGGGTATTTAGTGGACAATGCTGATGGTGTTTTCGGAAATAATACAGAGTACGCAGTACGTGTGTTTCAAAAGCAAAAGAATTTACCTATAACTGGTAAAGTCGATGACAAAACACTAAGCGCAATTAAAGAGAATAATAAGAATTTTGAAGTATCACAGCAATCTCGCAATGTGAGAAGTGATGTAGCGGTATCTCGGTTTGGAGACCGTGGACGAACTGTATCTGATTTACAAGCTCGTTTAGCAAGTAGCGGTTATTCACCTGGATTTGTTGATGGAATTTTTGGACAGGGCACAGCTGATGCACTGAAACGATTCCAAAAAGCAAATGGTTTAACGCCAACTGGTGAAGTAGATCAGAAAACTATGAGTTTACTTTCTAAAGAATGCGGCATTCCGACGGAGTATAAAAAAGTTATCTCCATGGAAGCAAGTGCGTATTCTGCAGATGACCCAGGCAATTCAGCTTATACAGCGCGTGGTAATCTGTTGCGACGCGGTCATGTATCTGTAGACCCGGATGTAATCCCATTGGGAACTGCCTTATATGTGGAAGGATACGGATATGCTGTAGCTGATGATACAGGCGGTGCTATTATTGGCAATCGCATTGACTTAGCCATGGATTCTCATGGTGAGGCCATTAATTTTGGACGTCAAACAGTTACAGTTTACATTTTAAATTAAATATTAGTTTTAGAGTTATGTAATAAACATGTTGTTTTAATTGGTTAACATCTAAAATGCAACAAAAAGCCTTTGACTTAGTCAAGGGCTTTTTTGTGTATATAACATGTTTGTGTATATAACATATTTGTGGTGGTATGACGTTGGCTCTATTGTCATAAAGCAGCGAACATTATTATGATAAATGAAAATAATGTTAGGAATTTTAATGGCTAGGTGTGTATTTAATTTACTTTTTATGGTATTCTAGAAGAGTAAAAGGTTGTCAGCTAGGACAACGCTATTTTTTTGTATGAGGAGGTTTACATTGGAAAAAGTGCGACGCGTTGAGCGCATGGTAGCGCTGACCAAATTATTAGTAGATTCTCCACAGGAATTAATTTCCTTGCGCTATTTTTGTGATTTCTTTAATATAGCCAAATCTACATTAAGTGAAGATATTACATGTGTTAAAGACTCATTGCAACGGTTTTCTTTAGGTACAGTAGAGACTGTAGCCGGCGTAGCAGGGGGCGTTCGCTTCATTCCGTATCGAAAAGGAGCTAGAGCTTTAGCTGTTCTCAAAGAGGTACAAAGTCGCTTGCAAGAAGAGGACCGCGTAATTGCAGGGGGCTTTTTGTACATGTCAGATATCTTATATGATTGGCATATTACGAGTCGTTTGGGTGAAATTTTTATGACTCGTTTTGCAGAGCGCAAGCCTGATTATATTATGACAGTGGAAACTAAGGGGATTCCGTTGGCCGTTATGGTGGCACGAGCATTTAATAAACCGTTGGTAATTGCTCGGCGGGATAGTAAAGTAACGGAAGGATCCTCCATTAGCATTAATTATGTAACGGGATCATCGAGACGTATTCAAACTATGTCTTTAACGAAGCGAGCTATCCCTCCTAAATCGAGAGTGTTATTAATTGATGATTTCATGAAAGCTGGGGGTACAGCTCATGGCATGAAAGAATTAGTGCATGAAATGGGGGGCGAAGTTGTGGGCACTGGTGTATTAGTGGCGACAGCCTTGCCAAATCCAAAGGTTGTGGATGATTATGAAGCCTTGCTCCGTTTGAATAAAGTAGATGAGCAGACTCGAAGTATTGATATAGAACCAATTTACTATACACCTGAAGAGGAGATTGTAGAATGAAACCAATTACATCTTTAATTTTAGCGGCTGGTAAAGGTACGCGCATGAAATCTAAGTTGCCAAAAGTACTTCATAAGGTAGGCGGTAAACCTATGGTTGAACGAGTGCTTAATACGGTAAAAGAGTTAGGCACTGAGCGCAATATAGTCATTGTTGGCTTTGGTGGTGAAGCAGTTACTGCTTACTTAGGTGATGCGGCTGAATTTGTTACTCAAAAAGAGCAAAATGGTACGGGTCATGCAGTAAAACAAGCAAAGCCTTTATTGAGTGATTATGAAGGAACTATTTTACTACTTTGTGGTGACACTCCTTTAGTGACTAAAGAATCCCTAGAAGCCTTGGTGAAAGAGCATGAAGACACAGGCGCAGCAGCTACGGTTCTTACTAGTAGTCTAGCTGATCCAACTGGTTATGGCCGTATTATCCGCGATGCTGAAAGCGGTAAAGTACTTCGCATTGTTGAGCAAAAAGATGGCAAGCCAGAAGAGCTGGCTGTAAACGAAATTAATACTGGTATGTATGCGTTTGATAGCCAAAAACTATGGCCTTGTTTAGAAGAATTATCTGATGACAATGCACAAGGTGAATTATATATTACTGATGTAGTAAGTATCTTGGTTAATAAAGGGGAACGAGTAAGTGCCTCCTTATTGGCTGATACGGATGAATCTTTAGGGGTTAATTCCAGAGCTCAATTAGCTGTAGCGGAACGCATTTTAAGAGAGCGAACTAATCAATATTGGATGGACCAAGGGGTTACTCTCATTGATCCAGCTAATACATATATTGGTACAGATGTCACCATTGGTAATGATACAGTGATTTATCCAGGCACTATCTTAGAAGGTGAAACTGTTATTGGTGAAGCTTGTGAAATCGGTCCACATACACGCTTTACAAATGTAAAAGTAGGGGACGGCAATTACATCCACTTTACTTACGCTCATGACTGCGAAATTAAAAATAATACTGATATTGGTCCTTATGTACATATTCGTCCTAATACGGTAGTGGGCGATAGCGTTCATATGGGCAACTTCGTAGAAGTTAAAAACAGTATTGTTGGGGAAGGTACAAAATTCCCTCATCTATCCTATATTGGGGACAGCGATGTAGGGGCTGGTGTAAATATTGGCTGCGGTACAATTACTGTAAATTATGATGGAAAAATCAAACATCGCACAACAATTAAAGATCATGCATTTGTGGGCTGTAATAGCAATTTAGTGGCCCCTGTGACGATTGGTGAAAGCAGCTATGTAGGAGCAGGTTCTACGATTACTAAAGATGTGCCACCTAAATCATTGGCAGTAGGTCGTGCAAAGCAGATTATTAAAGAAAACTGGGTTACTGACGAAACTTTCAAAAAAAAGAATAAATAAAATGTAAAATTCTTGACGATTTTTTTGCATATGATGTAAAAAATAGTATACAATAGGTATTGATGAAGTTTGCCAAGGGCAACAAAATTTATTGACAAAGCAAAAGGGGTATCGAGACATGGCATTTGAAGATGGTAAGAAACTTAAAATTTTCACAGGGAATGCGAATCCTGAACTAGCGAAGGAAATCTGTGATTACTTAGGCTTACCTTTAGGCGAAGCATTTGTAGGTCGCTTTAATAATGGCGAAGTGCAGATTATGATTGATGAAAGTGTACGTGGGAAGGATGTATTTATTGTACAACCTACTAGCTATCCCGTTAACGACAATTTAGTTGAATTGTTGGTTATGGCTGATGCATTAAAACGCGCTTCTGCGCGCCATATTACAGCTGTAGTTCCTTATTATGGATATGCTCGTCAAGACCGTAAGACACGCGGTCGTGAGCCTATTACAGCTAAATTAGTAGCAGATTTAATGCAAACAGCAGGCATTACACGTTTGGTAACTGTTGATTTACATGCTGGACAAATTCAAGGTTTCTTTAATGTACCAGTGGATCATTTATTTGGTGCTTCCATTATTGCAAAATATATTAATGAAAAGAAAATGGAAGATTTAATTGTTGTATCTCCAGATCTTGGTGGTGTAACGCGTGCGCGTGACTTGGCTGACCGCATTGGTGCACCAATTGCTATTATTGAAAAGAAACGTCCACAACCAGGTGTAGCTAAAGTTATGAACTTGATTGGTAATGTAGAGGGCAAAAACTGTATCATTATCGATGATATTGTAGATACAGCAGGTTCCTTAGTAGAAGGGGCTAAAGCACTTAAAGAGTTTGGCGCTAAGTCTGTTATGGCTTGTGTAACTCATGCGGTATTGACTGACCCTGCTTGCGAACGCATTGCTAATTCCAATATTAAAGAATTAATTGTTACGAATACAATTAGCTTACCAGAAGAGCATAAATTACCTAATATTACGTCCTTATCTGTGGCACCATTATTAGGTGAAGCCATTATGCGTATTTTCCATGAAGTTTCAGTAAGCAATTTATTCGACAAATAAACCATTAGGTGAAAGTCTGTGAAAATTGTTGTAGGCCTTGGTAATCCAGGGAAAGAATATGAATTAACAAAACATAATATAGGCTTTTTAGTGGTTGATGCTATTGCTGAAGCTCATGCACATACGCCTTGGAAAGAGGACTTTAAAGCTTTGATTACGACTATTCAAGTGGATGGTGAAAAAGTACTGCTTGTAAAACCGCAAACTTTTATGAATAATAGTGGTGAGTCCGTAGGGCCTTTAATGCGCTATTATAAAGTAGCTCCAGAAGATGTGTACTGCATTTATGATGATATGGATTTGCCAGTTGGTAAAATTCGCATCAGACCCAATGGCAGTGCAGGTGGTCATAATGGCATAAAATCACTCATAGCCCATATGGGAACTAATGAATTTCCGCACTTTCGCTTTGGCATAGGCCGACCTTTGCCACAATGGACTGTAGTTGACCATGTGTTGGCGCCATTTCCAGAGGACCAACAAGATAAGGTGGTAAAGGGCATTAAAGATATGGCTAAGGCTGTAGTTGGTACTTTAGAAGTAGGGATTGATCGCGGGATGAATTTATATAATCCTAAACGTCGCCCTCGTTAGACTATATGGTAATTGAGTCAATAGCATCGTCTTCTTTAGATGGTGCTATTGTTTTGTTTGTGTGAAACTCGATAAAAATATTGACAAAGACTCTCATATTTGGTATAATTACTCTATTATCCGTATTAGATTGTTGGAGTAAATGCTGAGGAGGATGAACTTATAGCCCAAAATGTCATAATCTGAACTTGTGTCTCTACAATCGAAAAGGGTATGTGGTAATAACCCAACCACTTTTTGACAGTAGGTTTGACCCAACCACTGTAGTTATTTAATTACAAGGAGGTTCGATTATGAACAAGATTAAAAGTTTATCGAGCCGCTTATCGGTGCTGGGATATAGTGGTTTCGAGATTTCTCACATTATTAATAATGCCGCTGGCGGCAAACAATTGACAACATTAAGTGGCAAACAGCTACGCCATGTTATCAGTCAAATGGAAAAATATGTAACACTTGGTACGCAATTTGCGGCAGCTTATAGTAAATAAGCAAGTGTAGAACTACAAAGAGACTATACGGACGTATAGTCTCTTTTTTTATAGAGCGGGAGGCTTACATGTTCGCAAGATCATCGAACAATAAACAAAGAAAAACACGAACTCTTACGAATCGTCGTTATCCCACAGAGCGCATGGGCATGTCCGTGAAGTGCATGGTATTCTGTGAGGGGGATATTTTGCTATTACAAAAGAAAGACCGTGAAGGGCTCAGACCTTGGGAGTTTCCTGGCGGTGGTTTAGAATTTGGTGAAGACTTACAAGATGCTGCCTTGCGTGAAGTGCGTGAAGAGACAGGACTTGATGTAGAAATTTTAGATGTAGCGGGCCTCTGGTCGTATAAAAGAAGTAAATTACAATTTTTAACGGGTGTAATTTTTATTGCTAAGGCCACTAGTAAGGATGTAACTCTTTCTGAAGAGCATACTGATTTTGCTTGGGTAAAGCCTAGTGATTTTAGTCAATATCGTTTACAAGATTCTTTGCGTAAAGCTTTGGAAAATATTCAGGAATCTAGTGTGAAGGGGCAGGAGTTGCGCCATTATTTTGTAGATAATTTTAAGGTCTAAACCTAAAGAAAATTTTAAGGCTTAGACCTAAATAAGATAAAATATAAATTAGAAAGAATATATAGAACTTATTATGATAATAGTACGATAATATCTATGTGTGATTCATTAATAGAGGAGCTATGATGGGTACGTTAATAATTATTGAAGGTGGCGATGGTAGCGGTAAGGCTACACAAACAAAAGCATTGGCAGAACGATTAAGTCGTGAAGGCTATAATGTAAGAACCGTGAGCTTCCCGAATTATGATAGCCCGGCAGCGATGCCAGTAAAAATGTATTTAGCCGGCGATTTTGGACATAAGCCATCTGATGTGAATCCATTTGTGGCGAGCACTTTATATGCAGTTGACCGCTTCGCGTCTTATCGTATGGACTGGGAAGAATTTTATAAGTCCGGTGGAATTATTTTGGCTGATCGCTATACAACATCAAATATGATTCATCAAATGGTAAAATATGAAGATGCGAAGGAGCGTCAACAATTTCTTTCTTGGTTAGAAGATTTAGAATTTGTTAAATTTGGATTGCCTAGACCGGATTGTGTGTGCCTTTTAGACATGCCGTTAAAAACTAGCGAAGCCTTGATGAAGGACCGTGTACATAAGACGGGGGGCGCTACAGGCGATATTCATGAACATGACCATGAGTACTTGCTTCGAGTTCATGGTGCTTATGATGAACTCGTTCAAGTTTATGGATGGGAGCGCGTGCCGTGTGCTAATGAGGTAGGGGATTTACGTAGCATTGAAGAGATTCATGAAGATGTCTATGACTTGGTTAAACCTTTCTTAAAGGCAGAATAATTGTTGTAAGAGGTAGCTTGTTTATAAAAGATAATCAGTAAAGCATAGTAAATAAAACATGGTAAATAAAGCATAGTAAATAAAGTATGGTAAATAAAGCCCCTTAGAGGCGCTTGGTATTAGGCTCGACGTGAGTCGGTAGTAGATAGTTTAAATTATAATTCGTAATAGTGGCACCTGTAGTATCCTGAGGATTTAACAGGTGCTTTACTTATATAGAAAAATTAGACATTCACGGTACATTTGCCGTATAATAATTATGTTATACTGCATTATTTTATTATGGGGGAATTGTATGTCGTATTTTGAAAAGGTCATAGGACAACAAGATATTATTGCCCATGTTAGTGATCTTGTAAAACGGCAAACCTTACCTCACAGCTTATTGTTCTATGGTGAAGCTGGTTTGGGGAAATTAGAAGTAGCTATTGGCTTAGCCTCATTGCTGATTGGACGGCAAGTATTTTCCAATGACAAGGGGCAAACCTATTTAGACGCAGTCAAACGGGCTCGCGTCATTGATGGGGAGTCTGAGAAAGCCAGTGAAGCACAGGGCCTTCCTATCTATATGGATAAGGGAGAAGCCTTTTGGTTGCGACCTATGAAGGCTACACTGAAAGTTGAACAATGGTATGAGCTATTAAATGAGTATTTAAATAAAGCTAGTGATAACAATCGCGTGGTAATTGTTGAAGATTTTCAAACAGCTAATGCTGTCATGGCTAATGCTATGCTGAAGACCATTGAAGAACCACCGCGAAATACATATTTTATTATTATTACCAATCAAATTGCTAATGTATTGCCTACTATATTATCTCGTTGTATGAGCGTTTCTTTTGGGCCTGTAGAAGATTATATTATAGAAGCAGCCCTTAGAAAAGAAGGCTTTACAGGCGACTTAAGCCTTCCTATTGGCGCAGGTCAGGGCAATCCAGCCTTAGTTCGTCAATTTGCTACTGAAGATAGCTTACCCTTGCTCAATTTGGCTATGGATGTACTAGAAATATTGCCAGAGGCCTTATTTTTTACTAAAGCATCCTTGGCAACGGAAGGACTTAACCGAGATGAATTAAAAGAGTTGATGGCCTGGCTACGACTCTTGAGTCGCGATATGATGGCATTAAAATTTGGCAGTAGTGATGATGTACTGCAATGTCCGCTATTTAAACTGCGCATGTTGCAGATTTTACCAAAGTGGAGTGCCAGAGCTTTATTACAAGTTCAAAGTGAGACGCTCGGTGCAGAGGAAGCACTTCGTTTATATATAAAAGCTAATTTAGTTATGGATGGTGTATTAATTGCACTGCGACAAGTTATAAAGGAGGATAACCAGTGATTACCATTGTAGGAATACGGTTTAAAAAAGCTGGTAAAATATATTATTTTGCCCCTGGTGGAGCCACCCTTGCCTTAGGGGACGGTGTCATTGTAGAAACAGCGCGTGGTTTGGAATTTGGTGATGTTGTCATTGCACCGCGCCAAGTAGAAGAAGAGTCTGTAGTACAGCCTTTAAAAAATGTTATCCGCAAGGCTACACCTAAGGATTATAAGCAAGTAGAAAAAAATAAACAAAGGGAAGAACGGGCCTTTGAGATATGCTTAGAGAAAATTGCCTATCGCAAATTACCTATGAAGCTCATCAATGTAGAATATACTTTTGATATGAATAAGATTATATTCTTCTTTACTGCCGATGGGCGCATTGATTTTAGAGATTTAGTTAAGGATTTGGCCACTGTATTCCGCACTCGCATTGAACTTCGTCAAGTGGGCGTGCGCGATGAAGCTAAAATATTAAATGGCATCGGTGCTTGTGGTCGTTCACTCTGCTGTGCTACATTTTTAGGTGATTTTTCACCGGTATCGATTCGCATGGCCAAGGATCAGAACTTAAGTTTGAATCCTACGAAAATTTCCGGTGTCTGTGGTCGACTTATGTGTTGCTTGAATTACGAAAACGACCTATATACTAAGGGTGGCGATTTGTATGTACAAAAAGAAAAAGCAGCTCCAGTTGTGGTCGAGCCACCAGGTATTGGTCGTGAAGTAGTAACAGATGAAGGTCTTGGCAAAGTCTTAAAGATTAATCGCAATAAGAAAATGGTAAAAGTGCAGCTTGATGAAGGCCGTACAATCGATCTCCCATGGTCAGAGATTGTGTTGCCTGATGAAGACTAATATGCCACAGCATCCATTAGAGCGATTAGATGATTTGGTTATAGGTGGGATGAAATTATGGCAGCGCACCGATCAGTTTTGTTTTTCCATTGATGCTGTTATACTGTCTCATTTTGTACCTATAAAATCGCGCCATGTGTATGCTGATTTAGGTACGGGCACGGGCGTTATACCTTTGATTTTAACGGGGCGCGGTGCTAAGCAAGTGGTAGGTTTTGAGTTAAATCCTATTACAGCTGAATTAGCGGAGCGAAATAGACAGTTAAATCATAAGGAAGAGGAAATACAGATTGTTAAAGCTGACTATTGTCACTTGCCCATGCAGGAATATAATGGACGATTTGATACCATTGTAGTCAATCCACCGTATTTTGATGTAAAACAAGGCAAGGCCCCACTTACTGAGGCCCGACAACTAGCTTTACATGAATCCCATACAACGATTGAGGATGTAGCTAAAGCGGCTAATCGCTTAGTCAAATTTGGCGGTTCTTTATGTATGATTTATCGAGCGGAGCGCTTAGTTGAAGCCCTTTTAGCCTTGCAAAAAGAAGGGCTTACACCTAAGCGTTTGCGTTTTGTTCATAGTTTGCCGCAGCGAGAGGCTAAATTAGTCCTCATTGAAGCACGTAAAGGTGGTCGCTTAGGTTTACTAACGGAGCCACCTTTATATATTTATGAATCAACCAATGCCTATAGTGAGGAGGTGCGTACTTGGTATGGAACAACATAAAATAGGAACTCTTTATCTAGTACCCACACCGATTGGTAATTTAGAAGATATAACATATCGAGCCGTGCGTGTTTTACAAGAAGTAGATTTAATTGCAGCGGAGGATACGCGGCATACGGGACTACTTTTAAAGCATTTAGACATTAGTACGCCCCTTACGTCTTATCATGAGCATAATAAGCTGGTTAAGGGCGAACAACTTATTGATGATTTATTGCAGGGCAAAGATATTGCTGTTGTCAGTGATGCGGGGATGCCCGCTATTTCTGATCCTGGTGCAGAGCTCGTAGAGATGGCCTTAGCTGCCCAGGTGGATGTTGTGCCCTTACCGGGTCCTAATGCAGCACTTACTGCTTTAATTGCATCGGGGCTTTCAGCTAGAGAATTTACTTTCATAGGATTTTTACCTAAAAAGAGTAGCCATCAACAGGAACTATTACAGCGAATTAAGGGGTATGAAGGAACCCTCATTTTTTATGAGGCACCACATCGTTTAATAAGTACTTTAAAGACTTTATATGAAGGTTTAGGGAATCGCCCTATTGTCCTCGCTAGAGAACTTACTAAACGATTTGAAGAGTTTCTTCGCTCTGATTTACGTACTGTTGTGGCAGAGTTTGATGAATTAGTGACGCAAAAAGGGGAGTTTGTCCTCTTAGTTGGTGGTTGTGCTACTAGTATTGAAACCGATGTAGAATCAACTGACCAAGCGATTAGCTTATCACTTACAAGTAAAACGGCGACACCTTCAGATTATGTAGCCTTAGTTCATAATTTAATGGAACAGGGTCTAAGCAAAAAAGACGCCGCTCGAGAGGTAGCCAAAAAATTAGGTGTATCTCGCCGTGTAGTATATAATGCTGTAGAGGAATTTAAAGAGATTACTGAGGAGGATTTATAATGACAGTGACAAAGAAAAAGCCGTATTATATTACGACTCCAATTTATTATCCAAGTGCTAAATTGCACATTGGCCATACATATTGTACATCTATTGCTGACACCATTGCGCGTTTTAAACGCCGTGCTGGCTATGATGTGCGCTTTTTGACTGGATCTGATGAACATGGTCAAAAAATTGAGCGCATTGCTAAAGAAATGGGCATTACACCATTAGAATACACAACTAAAATTGTAGAAGGCTTTAAACATTTATGGGAACTTATGAATATTTCCCATGATGATTTTATCCGTACAACAGATAAACGCCATGAAAAAGTAGTGCAAGATTTATTCCAAAAAGCTTATGAAAATGGCGATATTTACAAGGGCAAATATGCTGGTTGGTATTGTACACCTGATGAATCGTTCTGGACAGAGCAAAAATTAGGTCCTAATCACACTTGTCCTGACTGTGGCCGCCCAGTAGAAAAAATTGAAGAAGATGCATACTTCTTTAAAATGAATAAATACGCTGATCGTTGGCTTAAATTCATCGAAGAAAATCCTGATTTTATTCAGCCAGAATCACGCCGTAATGAAATGGTACAATTCGTTAAACAAGGATTAGAAGACCTTTGTGTTTCTCGTACAAGCTTTGACTGGGGCATTCAAGTTCCCTTTGATAAAGAACATGTTGTGTATGTATGGTTTGATGCATTAGTTAACTATATTAGCGCTTTAAATCCATTAGATGATGACAAGAGCTTATATGAAACTTTCTGGCCTGCTGATTTGCATTTAGTGGGCAAAGAAATTGTCCGTTTCCATACTATAATTTGGCCTATTATGCTCATGAGCTTGGGCTTACCATTGCCTAAGAAAGTATTTGGTCATGGATGGCTCATCGTTGATGGAACTAAAATGAGTAAGTCTTTGGGCAATGTAATTGATCCTATTCCATTGATTGAAACTTACGGTTCTGATGCACTTCGTTACTACTTGTTGAGTGAAATCCACTTAGGCAATGATGGCAATTTTACTTTGCCTAACTTTGTGCAACGTGTAAATTCTGACTTAGCTAATGATCTTGGAAATCTATTAAATCGTACGGTAGCTATGATTGAAAAATATCATGGTGGTGTGATTACTAAGACTGCCTCTGAAGGCCCTTACGATACGGATTTAGTGGCCTTAGCGGAACAAACTGTAAAAGATTACGAAAATTACATGGAAAGCTATGAGCTTAATAAGGCTTTAAAAGCAGTATGGCAATTTATCAGTCGCACCAATAAATATATCGATGAAACAATGCCTTGGGTATTGGCTAAAAAAGAGCAACCTGGCGACGAAGCACGTTTACAGGCTGTTATGTATCATTTAGCAGAAGCACTTCGCATTATTGCCGTTCTCGTAGATCCAGTGATTCCTACAGGAGCACCAAAGATTTGGGACCAATTAGGTCTTACAGGCTTTAGTGCGGCGACTCTTGATGATGTGCGCACTTGGGGTGGTTTAGCAGATGGCACTAAAGTGGTGAAGGGGGCTCCTATTTACCCACGTTTTGATATGCCAGAAATGGTTGAAGCACCACAAGCTAATGCCGTTGACGCAAAGACTGAGCTAGCAAATGCAGAAGCCGGCGCTACAGAAGAATCAGCTGCTGAAGCAAAAGAGCAAGAAATTCCTCCAATTAAAGAAAATATTGACTATGATGACTTTGCTCGTCTTGACCTTCGTGTAGCGGAAGTTATTTCCTGTGAAAAGGTTAAAAAATCTAAGAAATTATTGAAATTTGTCCTCAATGTAGGCGTGGAAGAGCGCACGGTAGTGAGTGGCATTTCCCAGTATTATGAGCCAGAAGAGATGATTGGTAAAAAAGTGATTTACTTAGCGAACTTAGCTCCTAAAAAGCTTATGGGCATCGAATCATATGGCATGATTTTATCGGCCTCTGATTTTGCTGATAATTTAGAAGTTACACAGATTCAATCATTGATCCCAGGAAGCTTGGTGAAATAATGCGTTTATTTGATACTCACGCACATATTAATGATGGTCGTTTTGAAAATGACCGTGCCGAGATGTTACAACTTTGCTTTGATGCCGGTGTGGAATATATTATGTGTCCTGCTGTGGATCGGGAAACAGCGGAGTCGGCCATTGCCTTAGCTGCTCAGTATGAGCAAGTTTATGCAGCGGTGGGCGTACATCCACATGAGTCAAAAGATGTAACACCTGAGGATTACGACTATTTCAAAACGCAAGCCCTTACCAATCCTAAGGTGAAGGCCATTGGCGAAATTGGGCTGGATTATTACTATGATTTCTCAGATAAGCCGACGCAAATGCGCGAGTTTATTTATCAATTGGAATTAGCTCGCGAAGTTAATTTACCCATTATTATCCATGACCGAGATGCTCATGGTGATATCTTAGCTACATTAAAAGAGCATGGTAAGGGAAATTATGGTATCTTCCATTGCTACTCAGGGAGCTGGGAGATGGCTAAGGAATGTATAAAATTAGGTTATTATATTTCCTTTGCTGGCCCAGTTGTATTCCCTAAGTCAACGAAGCTCAAGGAAGTGGCTAAAGAAGTGCCATTAGATAGATTGCTGATTGAAACAGATTCGCCATACTTAACGCCCCCTCCATTTAGAGGGCGCCGCAATGATCCTAGTAAAACGCAATTTGTGGCGGAAGAAATTGCTAAATTAAAAGGCATGGATGTGGATGAATTAGCAGCGATTGCTTTAGAAAACGGTAAGCGCGTATTTAATATTACTTAGTAGTCCATAAAATTAGTGCTACCTAGTAGGATGTAAAATTAGAACTACCTAGTAGGATGTAAAATTAGAACTACCTAGTAGGCTGTAAGATTAGAATTACCTAATAGGGCATAAATTTAGTAGTACCTTATAGGATGTAAATTAGCAGTACGTAAAATACAATCTATTTATACATAAAATAAAGTGTATTAAATAGGGAGTTTAATAGCGTATTAAATAGGATATAAAGGAAGCGTATAATCTTCAATGCTATGCTTTGATAAGGCGTAGACGGTGGAGATTATACGCTTTTTCTTATATATACTTTACTAAAAGCTTACAAAGTATACTAAAGTTTTACTGTACAAAGTGGCGAGACTTTACTATAAAGATAAGAGAGCTTTTATCCTTGAAATAATGGATTACTTTATGTAAGATTAAAGTATATATTATTTTGAACGAGAGGATGTTAACATGAAACGTGTTTCCTTTATAGATTTAGGCTCTAACTCTGTACGCTTTGTTATTACTGAAATTAAAGACAGCGGTAGCTATCAGCTTATTTATCAACAAAAAGAGAGTATTCGCTTGAGTGAAAATATGTGGGATCATAATCGACTCACAGATGAGGCTATTGAACGTGCTATTAAGACTTTGACGGCCTTTTCTCATATGGCGACGGCTATGGATAGCGATGAGATTATTGCAGTAGCTACGGCTGCGGTTCGATTAGCTGATAATGGACCAGAGTTTTTAGAATTAGTTAAACAACAAACTGGGATTAACCTAGTTTGTATTGACGGCTTAGAAGAGGCACACCTTGGGTTCCTTGGTGTGGTCAATACTATTGGCTTAGATGATTTTATCTTATTCGACTTAGGTGGCGCCAGTGTAGAGGTAACGCTAGTAAATAATCGCAAAATTGTTGAGTCCGTGAGCTTGCCCATGGGGGCGTTGACATTGACAGGGACTTATCAAGAAGGGGCTGAGATGTCCGAAAAAGAGCGCAAGTCTATGTTGAATCATATTCAAGAGGTGTTAAAAGAGCAAAAGTGGCTTAAGGATAAAAAACTACCTCTCATCGGTATTGGTGGTACAGCACGTAATTTAGCTAAAATAGATCAACGTGCCCATAATTATCCTATTGCTAAGCTTCACAATTATGAATTGACTTTTGACCGCTTGGAGGAAATTTATGAGTCTGTATGCTCTAAGACATTAAGTCAACGCAAGAAGATCAATGGCTTATCTCAGGAGCGCGCAGATATCATTATTGCCGGTACTGCCGTTGTGCGTGAGCTTATGCAGTACACTGATTCCCAAGTGATGATTGTCAGCGGTTGTGGCTTACGTGATGGCTTGTTCTATAAATACTATGGGGAGCATTATTTAAATCCAAGTGGCATTATGGATAATATTTTAATTCATTCTGCTGAAAATATTTTATTAGGTATGAATAAAATTGATCTTATTCATTCTAAATACATTGCTCGCCTAAGTGATGCCTTATTTGAACAATGGTGTAAAGAATATGAATGGCCAGAGCGTATGCGTGAGTTATTGCGCGTTACAGCTCTCTTACATGATATCGGTAAGGTGGTCAATTATTATAGCCACGCCCGTCATAGTGCGTATATTATTGCCAATAGTAATTTATATGGCTTAACGCATCGGGAGCAAGCTATTTGTGGCTTTATGGCATCTAATACACATGGGGCGAATAATAAATTTATTAAAACCTCGCCTTATGGCCGTTTGTTAAAAGGGAATGATTTACCGATTTTAAGTCAAGTATCACTGTTAATTGCCATTGCAGAAGCGATTGATGAGAGTCATGAACAATCTGCTGTATCAGTGAATACTGAATTTACTCCTAAGGATATTATTGTCAATGTATGGACTAAGGCCAATAAGGATATGTCTATGGCTGACGTAATGATTGCAAAGCTGAATAAACAGTGTAAAAAGGATTTTAAGAAAAACTTAATCGTAAGGTGGCACGAATCCCTATAAGGAGGGTATCGTATGGGCAAAAGTAAAGCGCATCTATTTGGCATTATCCATTTAGGTGCTAGTAGTATGAGTATTACCATCGTTGAATACACTTCAATTGATGAGGTAAAAGTAATTGAATATGCTTCTAAGAATGTAGCATTTGGTGAAGAGCTCTTCCACAGTAAACGATTATCTTTTAATACTATTGAAGATTTATGTCGCTTGTTAAAAGGCTATAAACGGCTCATGGAAGAATATGGCGTAACGGAGTATAAAGTGTATGCTACGGCCATTGTAAGGGAAGCGGAAAACCGACTTAGCATTTTAGACCAAATATTTATTCAAACTGGCTTTAAAGTGGAAGTCGTGGATATGCCAAAGGAAATTTATTATAAATATTTTGGCCTCTACTATCACATGATGCGTCAAGGTTTAACAGATACTGAAGATGCAGCCTTATTTTTAGATATTACATCTGGCGGTGTGGGCATTACTGTTTGGAAGGGGGGCGCCCTCTTATTCCAGGAGAATGTCCATTTAGGAACTTTGCGCGTTATGGAGTCCTTTAATCGCAATCAACGCTCTTCCTTAAGCTTTCCAGATGCTGTAGGGGAATACTTGCACAGTATGTTATCCCCGGTGCAGGAAGAAGTGAGCCGATTTAATGTAAAATATTTAGTCCTCTCTGGCGATGAGGCCCGTGAGGTGGCTAGATTGATGGGCTTTGAAGCGGATGGTAAAGAAACACTTTCACTTTTGCCTAAACAATTTGATGAATTCGTAGAAAGTTTTCATGGTATTTCAGCCACTAAATTAGTGAATCGCTACCAAGTGCCGGAATATCGTGCTAACATTCTTATGCCGACCATAGTTCTCTACAAAGAATTACTTAAAATGGTGCAGCCACAATGTCTTTTGGTTAGCTCCTCTAGCTTTGTGGATGGGGTTATCTTATACTATGGCTCTGAAACATATCCAAATAATTATTTATATATGATGCGTGAGCAAAATATGCAATTAGCTCGCGCTATCGCACGACGCTTTCAGGTAGATGAGCATCATGCGCGAGAAGTGGAACGCTTTTCATTGCAACTTTGTGATGCGTTAGCTGAGCATGGCATAACGGATCGCATGTCCTTTGTGATGCGCATTGCCGCTATATTGGCGGAGGTGGGGAAATTTGTAAGCCTTCGCAATCATAGTGAGCATGGCTACCATATTGTTATGGGAACTGATTTATTTGGCCTATCTGACCGAGAGAAAGAAGTAGTAGCTAATGTTGTGTATTATCATTACAAAGGGCGACCAGGCAATGATGATGAGAACTTTAGATACTTAAAAGAGGTGCAAAAAATATGGGTTACTAAATTAGTAGCTATTTTGCGATTAGCGCGAGCTTTAGATGTAAGCCATAAAAATAAAATTAGCCGCATCTCTGTAAAGAGCAAGGCAAAAACACTTCTTATTGAAGCGCATACTGATAAAGATATATCGTTAGAAAGTTGGACTTTTGAACGAGAAACTGAGTATTTTAGTGAAATCTTTGGGCTACAAGTAAAACTCAAAGTGGGAGGCAAATAATTATGTTTCGAGACCATTCATATTATTTTAATCGAGAGTTATCTTGGTTAAAATTTAATCAGAGAGTATTACAAGAATCCATAGACAACACCAATCCACTATTAGAGCGCTTGCGTTTTTTAGCGATTACTAGCTCAAATTTAGATGAATTCTATATGATTCGTGTGGCCGGGCTTCGTCATCAAGAGGAGAATGGCATTGTAAAATATGATGCCGCTCATATGGATGCTACAGCTCAGCTAAAGGCTATTGATGAGTCTGCTAAGCGCTTAGTTCGTGTTCAATATACGTATTTGCGCCATGTGCTAACACAATTAGAGGAAGAGAATCTTTTCTTTGTTAAGCCCGGTGATTTGACTAGCAGCCAGCTAGATTGGTTGCACCAATATTTTGAGCAAGTGGTGTACCCTGTAGTGACACCATTGGCGGTTGACTCTGGGCATCCATTTCCTTTCTTAGCGAATAAAACGATGAATACAGTGGTGCAGATTAAGCGCGCTGTAGAAGAAACGGAAGAAGACAAAGAAGCTAAAATTGCCATTTTACCGATTCCATCAGTCCTTAATCGTATCGTAGAAGTGCCGAGTCTCACCGATAAACGATACTTCATTTACTTAGAGGATATTATTACTTATTACTGCGAGGCCTTCTTTGTAGGTTATGAAATTTTAAAGAGCATGACTTTCCGAGTGACCCGTGATGCGGATTTAGAAATTGATGAAGAAGAAGCTAAAGACTTGCTTCGTGAAATGGAAGAATCCTTGCGCCGTCGTCGTCGTGGTGCTTCTGTTCGTTTAGAAGTAGCTGGTGATGGTGATGAAGGGTTATTACAGTTTATCTTAGACAGTTTGCAATTAAAGCCTAATGATGCCTTTATGGTTAATGGACCGCTAGACTTGTGCATGTATTTTGGCTTCTGTGATATTGATGGATATGACCACTTGCGCTATACGCCATTTGAACCTTGTGAACCAGCCGATATTGTGGGCCATGAAGAAGAGAATATTTTTGACATAATTCGCAGTGAAGATATTTTTGTACATCATCCATTTGAAACGTTTAGAACAGTGGAGGATTTTGTAGCCCAAGCAGCACAAGATCCTAAGGTACTGGCCATTAAGCAAACATTGTATCGCGTTAGTGGCAATTCACCAATTATTTCGTCCTTAATTAAGGCCGCTGATAATGGTAAACAAGTAACAGTCTTAATGGAAGTAAAGGCGCGCTTTGATGAAGAGAATAATATTTTGATGGCACGCCGCCTAGAAAAAGCTGGTTGTCATGTAATATATGGTTTAAAAGGCCTTAAAACGCATTCGAAGATTACCATGGTGGTGCGCCGTGAAGATGATGCCATTCGCCGTTATGTACACTTAGCTACGGGCAACTATAATGGTAAAACTGCACGCTTATATACTGACTGTGGTATTTTTACCTGCAATGACCAGTATGGGGAAGATGCATCGTCCTTCTTCAACTTAATTTCTGGTTATTCTGATCCTCCGATGTGGAACAAATTTATCGTAGCGCCACTTAACTTAAGAGAGAAGATTATAGCCAATATTGATGAAGAAATCGAATGTGCTAAACGTGGTGAAGAAGCGTATATTATTGCTAAGATGAATTCTTTGCTCGATAAATATGTAGTAGCTAAACTCTATGAAGCAGCCTCTCATGGCGTAAAAATTGATTTGATTATTCGCGGTATTTGTACCTTGCGACCTGGTATTGAAGGCGTAAGTGATACTATACAAGTTCGCTCTATTGTGGGGCGTTTCTTAGAACATCATCGCCTGTTCTACTTCCGTCATGGCGGTAAAGACGATGTATTCTTGTCCAGTGCTGACTGGATGCCACGCAACTTGAATGAGCGCGTAGAATTGATGATACCAATTGAGGAAAAGCGTCATAAAGAGCGTATTTTAGGCATATTAAAACTGTATTTAGCAGACAATCAAAAAGCTCATATTATGAGTGCTGATGGTTCCTATCGCAAGATTGTAGCGAGGGAGAACCCTATTTCTGCTCAAAGTCTTTTAATGAAGGCTGCTAAGCAGGCTAGTGAGAAGCCTAAATTGACTGTAATTGAACAAATGCAACCTATGTATAAGGACCAATAAATAGGTGCTAAAATTAACAATTCGTTTAAAAGTTATTGAACGATGAAATTGGAAATGATTAAAGTCGATTGGTTAAATTTTTATGAATTTAGCATTAAATTTTGACTTATCAAAATAATTTGTAGGTTAACAAATAAGCTTGAGCATGAGAGCTAGAAGTAAATTTTTCTGGCTCTTGTGCTTTTTATTTTTTAGATACGCCCTTACCTTAGAGTAGGCCTAAGTTTTGGGATACAGGATTTACTATGTCCTGTATTATTACTTAAATGAATACGGAGTGAATGGTTTGAGTTAGAAAAATTTCTTCAAAATGTAGTTTGAACCGAAAGTGTCCTCTGATAAAAGACATAACAAGGCTTAGGCGTTGCTTCTTGAAATTTAAGAATCCCGTCAAATACGGTGGAGTTTTATATACTAGTTCGTTTGTTTGACTTAATATATCCTCTTGTGGTAGAATGGCAAAGCAGGAGGGATTAGATGACAAAATATCTAGTAATTCAGAAGAGTAATATTGTGACTCTTGCAAAGCGTCACATGTTCCTAGTTCTGATACTCTTAGCAATTGTGTTCGTTAGCGTTTCAGGCTTTGCTTGGAATGAAAAAACAGTGACTCTCAATGTAGATGGTCAGACACAGATTGTTAAGACACACCTCAACTCAGCGGAGGGGATTTTACGTGATGCCAAGATTTCGCTCAATCCTAAAGATGCTATCTTATTAAGTACAGCGTCTTTGGAGAATGGCACAGTAGTTACTGTAGTCAGAGCATTTCCTGTAAAAGTTACTGTTGATGGTCAAGCAAAAACTGTTATGACTGTGCAAACAACAGCCCAAGGCTTAGCTGATGAGTTGGGATATAAGGCACCTAATTATGTACCATTAGAGGATGGCAACACTCATTTAACAAGTAATAGTGAAGTGACCATTGCTCGAGTAACAAGTCGTTCTGTAAAAAATTATGAGCGACCTGTAGAAGTACAGGTCATTCGTGAACGAGATGATACGATGGCTATTGGGCAAGAAGAACTTGTTCAAGAAGGTACAGCTGGCGTAGAATCTGTAGAAGAAGAAGTTTTCTATCAAGATGGTAAAGAAATAAAACGACAAATTCTTAATCATAATGAAATTAAGAAGATGGTACCGACTATTATTAAAGTAGGAACTCGAGAAGCAGTTGTAGAAACCTCTCGAGGCACTGTACGATACCGTGAGGTGCTTACAATGGAAGCGAGTGCGTACTTACCTACTGATGGTGATGGTCGAGGCATCACAGCTACAGGCATGGTAGCAAGACGTGGTGTTGTGGCAGTTGACCCTGATGTAATTCCATTAGGTTCACGTCTATACATTCCAGGTTATGGTATGGCTATTGCAGCTGATACAGGCGGCGCTATTTTAGGAAATCGCATCGATTTATTGATGGATACCTATAGCGAAGCCATGGAATTTGGTAGACAGTCCATAGAAGTATATATACTGAAATAAGTAAATTACTTACTGAGCTTAGTTAGATATATTTGTTTAAATATATGTACTTAAGCTTAGCTAAGATGAGCGTGCAGCATATACTTAACACTTCGTAAAACAAATAAAGGAGCGGTAAACTATAATGGTTTACCGCTCCTTTATTATTTGGTAAAATAGTAGCGATGTAATAGAGAAAGGAAAAGGTCATGTTAAAAGAAGTTTTAGTCGTAGAAGGAAAGTCTGATGTACAGCAAATTGCTAAAGCAATTGAAGCTGATTGCATTATGACCGAAGGATTTACATTGCGTAAAGCAGTGCTAAAGCAAATCCAATATGCCTATGAAAAGCGAGGCATTATTATACTTACCGATCCAGATACGGCAGGGGAGCGAATTCGACGATTTTTAAGTAAAAAATTCCCTAATGCACAACATGCCTTCATTCCTCGCGAAGACGCCATCGCCAATAATGATTTAGGCGTGGAGCAGGCTTCACCTGAAGCTATACGCAAAGCCTTAGCCAGCTTGCATACCCATACTATGACTTCTTCAGAAGAGTTCAGTATTAGCGATATTATTCGTCATGGCTTGTCTGGGGCACCTAATAGTGTAGCACGACGTGACAAATTAGGCGCTTTATTAGGAATTGGCTATGGAAATAGTAAGCAATTTTTATATCGATTAAATCATTATGGCATTAGCCGTGAAGAATTCGATGCGGCTGTATTAAATATATAAAAGGAGCTATCATTGAGCATTTTAGAATCAGTTATTGCCAGTCCGGAGGTTGTACATTATATATGTAAGCGATTTGGCATTCATATGAGTAAGAAATTAGGGCAAAACTTTCTTATATCTCGCCGTGTAGTGGACGATATAGTGAGAGCTGCGGAATTAGAACCAGGTGAGCCGGTTCTAGAAGTAGGGCCTGGTATTGGTACCTTAACACAAGGTTTAGCCCAAAGTGGTGCCAGTGTAACTGCCGTGGAGTTAGATCGCCGTTTATTAGAAGTGTTGGACCATACCTTGGAAAGCTATGATAATGTACAAATTGTTCACGGCGATATTTTAAAAGTAAATATTCCTGAGTTGATGAATTATAAGCCTTTTAAGGTAGTGGCAAATTTACCATATTATATTACAACGCCTATTATTATGTCTCTATTAGAGATGAAGCTTCCTATTGAACGCCTCGTGGTGATGGTGCAAAAGGAAGTGGCTGAGCGCATGGTTGCTACGCCAGGGACTAAAGCTTATGGTGCTTTATCGGTAGCAGTACAATATTATACGGAGCCGGAAATTGTGTTTGATGTGCTGCCTAAATCATTTTTACCAGCGCCTGAAGTGACGAGCTCAGTGGTGCGCTGTAAATTGCGTCCAAAGCCACCAGTTGATGTTATGGAAGAAGCAATTTTGTTTAGAGTGATTAAGGCTGCCTTTGCGCAAAGAAGAAAAACTTTTAGCAACACGATGAAGACCACAGGTCTAAAAAAAGAGCAAATTGAAGCTATTTTAACTAAAGCGGGCATCGATGGCAATCGTCGTGGTGAGACTTTTGATTTACAGGAGTTTGCCACGATTGCCAATGCGTGGAGCGAATTATATAATCAGCCAAGTCAGTAGGAAGGTACATGGGAGTTAGGTAACTCATGAGAAAACAGAATATTTTTATAGGATGTGCCTGTGCAATTTTAGGTGTAGCTATTTGTATAGGTGCGTATTTAGCATTTTTCTGGAGCACCGCATCGATGTATTCCATGCGTGGTGTGCCCATTTTAAATTATCACGAAGTGAATGATGAACTTTGGTCTCCTTTGACTATGCGAACTTGGGATTTCGAAGCTCAAATGAAGTATTTAAAGGATAATGGCTATCATGCCATAACTATGGATCAATTATATGATTATTTGCAAAATGGCACGGCTCTGCCAGATAAACCTGTTCTAATTACCTTTGATGATGGGTATGAAGATAATTATAAAAATGCATTGCCTATTTTACAGAAATACGGTATGACCGCTACTGTATTTATGATTGCTGACTCTATTGGCCAGCCGCGGTTTATGACAGAAGAACAACTTCGCGCTATGGAAGCGGCGGGGATTACAGTTGAGTCACATACCTATTCACATAAGGATTTGCGTCAGCTATCAGACGATGCTGTGCAGCAAGAGCTATCTAAATCAAAGGTTTTACTAGAGCAGGCGCTACATCATCCTATTGAGTATATTGCCTTTCCTTGTGGCTTTACTGATTCGCGTATAGAAGCCTATACGAAAGCAGCCGGTTATAAATTGGCGCTTACTGTGCAGGCAGGGAATGCTAAGCGTGGCGCGAATATGTACAATTTACCGCGCGTAGCTGTGTTTGAGGGGATGAACTCCTATACGAGTTTTACTTTGCGCTTACATTATATTGAATTTATAGAGGCCACTTGGGCTTTACGTGATAGTTTGCGAGACCAGGGCTATATACAATTGGCTAATTTAATGCCTTTATATTAATAAAAACACCTCGGTATGTAAAATTACTACCGAGGTGTTTTTGATTGTATAGTGTATTTCTTGTCTAAATGACTATCCGAATCCAAGTTGCTATTGAGCAGTTTGGTATTTAGATATTACTCGTTGTCTAAATGGTCATTAAGAGATGGCGTTTTGAGGAAGGTTACATCTGGATTGCGTTCTTCTACCCACCCCATTTGCCATTCATTGCTGATTAAAATAACAGTGCGATCGCGATTGTCTTTTACTACCATAGCATTGTCTAAACCTTTTAAGGATTTAATATCGACATTTCCTTTTACCCAGCGAGCTACACTGTATGGGAGTGAATCTGTAATAGGCTCTACGCCATATTCATTGCGTAAGCGATATTGAAGCACTTCAAATTGAAGCATACCTACAGCGCCTACAATAAAGGAATCTAGTGAATGTGGTTGTTCGAAGATTTGTACGGCCCCTTCTTGAGCGAGCTGAGTCATCCCTTTTTGGAATTGCTTGCGTTTCATCGTATCTTTTGGACTGACACGAGCAAAGAATTCAGGAGGGAAGACAGGAAAGTCGCTGAAGGTGAGTTTATGATTCGCGGCGCATAATGTGTCGCCTACGCCCATAGTGCCAGCATCGAATACACCAATAATATCGCCAGGGTAGGCTTCATCAATAATGGTACGCTCTGTAGCCAAGAATTGTTGTGGCTGTGCCAAGCGAAGCGATTTACCTGACTGACGATGAAGTACAGACATGCCTTTTTCGAATTTACCAGAGCAAATACGCATGAAAACAATACGGTCATGATGATTCGGATTCATATTAGCTTGGATTTTAAATACAAAGGCAGAGAAGTCTTCGCCTGTAGCTTCTACTGTTTCCTCCAAAGCTTGACGTGGTGCTGGCGATGGCGCTAAGTCGAGGAATTTTTCTAGGAATGGTTTAACCCCGAAGTTTGTCATAGCGGAGCCAAAGAACATAGGTGTTAATTCACCAGCACGAACTTTATCAAAGTCAAATTCGTCACCAGCTACATCAAGTAATTCAATATCATCAATTAGTGATTGATGCACTTCTTCACCTAAGAGCTCGCGGAATGCTGGATCGTCTACAGATTCTTTAGTGGATGCTAATTTTTTCTGGCCATGAGTTTCATCCTTAGCAAATAAATCGACTGTATGAGTGGCACGGTCATAAATGCCTTGATACTCTCCATTGATGCCAACAGGCCAATTCATAGGCACAGCACGAATACCCAGGGAGTTTTCAATTTCTTCCATTAAATCAAATGGATTACGGCCGAAGTGGTCAATTTTGTTGACGAAAGTAAAGATAGGAATTCCTCGTTCTTTACAGACTGCAAACAGTTTTTTAGTCTGTGCTTCTACGCCTTTGGCGACGTCAATGAGCATGACAGCGCTGTCTGCGGCCATCAAAGTGCGATACGTATCCTCAGAGAAGTCTTGGTGACCAGGTGTATCAAGAATGTTGACACGGCAGCCATCATAATCAAATTGAAGCACTGAACTTGTTACAGAAATACCACGTTGTTTTTCGATTTCCATCCAGTCAGATACAGCATATTTCTGTGTTTTACGAGATTTAACGGAGCCTGCAAGATGAATGGCGCCACCGTATAGTAAGAGCTTTTCTGTTAATGTTGTTTTACCCGCATCAGGGTGAGATATAATAGCAAACGTACGACGACGTTTTACCTCGTCTAAAAATGTCATGTTGTCACCTCAAATTATAAATATCTATCCTTAAAATTATATACTAGAATTGCTGGATTTGTCATTAAGAATGTAGATTGACTCTAATAAGGTGGATGTTTTTGTGAATCGTCTGTTACGTTAAATGGAACTTTATTGTATAATAAATAAGATACAAAGGAGGTCCTATGAGATTATTTATTGCAGAAAAACCAAGTATGGGACGAGAAATAAGTAAATATTTGCCAGAGCAGCAACGCGTTCAGCGTCGCGATGGTTATATCATACAAGGGGATGATGTAGTAACTTGGGCCTTCGGTCATGTGCTGGAGCAGGCGGAGCCTGGAGATTATGATCCTAAATATAAGCGCTGGAATGCAGCTGATTTGCCTATAGTACCTGAAGAGTGGAAGCTTTTAATCACTAAGAGTAGTGAAAAGCAATTTCATACCATTAAGGATCTTATAGAAAAGGCCGATATTATAGTCAATGCTGGTGACCCGGATAGAGAAGGACAGCTCTTAATCGATGAGATTTTGCTGTATGTAAATAATACAAAGCCTGTACAGCGAATTTTATTGAATGCATTAGATGAAAAATCAATTCGTGCAGCACTAGGTGATTTACGAGATAATAAAGATTTCTATAATTTACAGCAATCTGCCTTAGCGCGGGCACGAGCAGATTGGCTCATTGGGATGAATCTATCTCGAGCCTATACTTTGGCACAGCGCCGTATGGGGAATAAAGTTACCTTTCCTATTGGCCGTGTTAAGACACCAACCTTAGCGTTAGTAGTTCGTCGCGAGCGAGAATTAGAAAATTTTGTGCCATTAGATTACTATACATTAAAAGTATGCTATGAACATGTGAATGGCAAGTTCTGGGCTACTTGGCAATCAAAGGATGAACAAATTGGCTTAGATCCAGAGGGACGTTTATTAAAGCGAGAAATTGCAGAAGAGCTTGCTAAACGACTGATGGATAGTAAAATGGGGATTATTGAAAAGCGCGAGAAGAATAAGAAAAAAGAAGCGCAACGTTTGCCTTTATCGCTGTCTGCTTTGCAGGTTGCAGCCGGTAAGGCCTATGGCTATGATCCACAACAAGTACTTGATATAGCACAGAAATTATATGAAAAGAAATTGACCACCTATCCGCGGTCTGATTGTGATTATTTGCCAGAAAATCAATATGCTGATCGGACGGCGATTATTAAAAATTTAGCACAGAATTCAGGTAAATTAGGGGAGTGGGCTAGTAAAGCTGATGTATCTATAAAATCAAGAGCTTGGAATGATAAAAAGATTACTGCCCATCATGCTATTATCCCTACCACAGTGCCTTGTAACATAGAGACTTTGCCAGTTATGGAGCGAAATATATATTTCCTCATTGGCCAGTCTTATATAGGACAGTTTTATCCTGAACATGAATACGAACAAACTAAGTTAACTGTATTACAGGATGATGAGCATTTTGTGGCTCATGGCCGTGTAGTCACTGTATTAGGTTGGAAAGAACTCTTTCAAAAAGCTAAGAAAGCTAAATTTGAGGCTACCGATGATGATGCTGATAATGATGAAGGCGAAAATAATGGCGATGGTAAAGGACCAGCTATTGAAGATAGTGGTGAACTTCCTGTAGTAAAAAAAGGTGACTCTGTACAGGTTGATAATGTAGCCATTGATGCGAAGCAAACTAAGCCACCAAGTCGCTTTACAGCAGCTACTTTATTGCAGGCTATGAAGGAAATTCATAAATATGTAAAAAATGAAGATCTGAAAAAACAGTTAAAAGCGGTATCTGGCATTGGTACAGAAGCAACTCGCGCGACCATTATTGATGAATTAATTAATCGCAAATTTATGTCAGTCAAAGGAAAGAAGAAAATCATTCAACCCACTGACTTGGGTTATTTATTAGTGGATGCACTACCTGAAGAGATGCTATATCCAGACGAAACAGCAGTGTGGGAAGAACGTTTGGCAGCCATGAGTGATGGGGAGGGCACCTTAGAGTCGTTCTTGTCAGACCAGGTAGACTTTTTAGGGCGATTAATTCGCAAAGCCAATGCCACTGGCGTGTGGGGGCAGGCTGATGGACTGGATACGGATGGCTTTAATATTGCCAACACTGTTCGCGTGGTAAAAAAAGATAGCAGTACAAATACTAGTTCAAGTAATTCAAATCATACGAGTCTTGGTGAAGCGTTTGGGCCACAAGAACCTTGCCCTAAATGTGGCAAAGGGGTCTTGCAAAAACGGAGGGGCAAATTTGGCGAATTTTATGGCTGTTCTAATTTTCCTGCCTGCCGTCATACAAAGCCGGTAGGTGGTGTGAGTAATAATGGCATGGGAATGGGCTTCAATTCAGGGAATAATGAAATGCAAGACACGCGTTTAGCCAGGGCTATAGCTGATGCGGCGCAAACTAATAATACTAGTGATGCGCCAAACTATACTTGTCCACGGTGCAAAACAGGGCAATTAGTGCACATGAAAGACCAGGGACAAAATACTTGGCGTTGCAGTAACTTCCCTAGTTGCAGAACCAGTGTCGCCGATGTAGAAGGCAAACCTAGTATTTATAAATAAAAGTGTGAGACTTTAAAGATAAGCTACAAGTCCCTAATATTTCCAACAAACGAGATCTTAAAAGCGAGGTTCATAAGCCTAGCTAAAAGTGTATATTAAGGTAAAAAAAGGAATGCCCCTTCTCCAAGAAAACCACTATCTTAGCCATGATATCTTATATCCAAAGCATAAGATTCCCTTACTTCCAACAAACGAGGTCTTAAAATCGAGTTGTTCAAGCCGAAAGAGATAACTTGCTGGAATATAGATAATAAAGAAAAATATATAAAAAGCAGGGCTTCTCCAAGAAAACCATTTCTGGGTTTTCGGGAGAAGCCCTGCTTTTATTATTTCTAAATAAAGATTAGTAAAACAGCAAGCTATCTAAAGCCCTAGAACAGCTCGCCTTTACTTAGACCGAGAGCGTCTTACGCGCGTGTTCGCCCCCTTATGTCCAGTTGCCTTATGGCGTTTTGCCTTAGTAGCCTGATAATTAGAAGTGATTTTAGCTTTTTTAGGCGTCACTTCTTTCTTAGGTGCTTTTGCCTTGCCTTTAGTTTTAATTTGGCCATCGGCAGTGTATTTAGTCAAAGTGGCTTCAATAGCTCGCTCTATACGGCGTAGCCAGCTTTCGTCAGCGGCTGTAGCGAAGGTAATGGCTATACCTGATGTACCAGCACGGCCAGTACGACCAATGCGGTGAATATAATAATCTACATCATGAGGCACATCATAGTTATATACATGGCTAATGCCTTCAATATCAATACCGCGAGCGGCAATATCAGTAGCCACTAAGATTTGCGTACGTGCACGAGCAAAGTCCTTTAGTATTTGAGTGCGTCGACCTTGGCTTAAGTCTCCATGAAGTTCACCAATATTAAACCCTGCTGCAGTTAATTCATAGGAGAGACGAATAGCGCCCTCTTTTTTATTACAGAATACAATGGCTAAATAAGGATTGTCCTCTTGTAGTTGTTTGATTAAGCGCTCTAATTTTTTTTCTTCTGAAACCATAAGGACTCGTTGCTCTATAGTATCAAGTGTTACATTAGAGCCCTTAACAGTTACCGACATAGGCTTTGTCATATAGGTTTTAGCGAGAGCTCGCACACGGTCAGGAATCGTAGCAGAGAAGAGAAGTAATTGGCGATTAGGATTTGTGTGCTCGATTAAAGACTCTACATCTGGTAAGAAGCCCATGTGAAGCATTTGATCGGCTTCGTCTAGGACTACCCGACGCACAGTTTCTAGTTGTAGAGAGCCACGCGCTACATGGTCCAGAAGTCGTCCTGGGGTACCTAGAATTACATGAGGCCGACGGCCTAATTGTTGCAGTTGACCTTCAATAGTGCGCCCTCCAATGAGGGGAAGGATATCCACTCCTAAGGCTTCACCCAAAGATTTAGCTGTATCTGATATTTGTTTTACTAGCTCACGAGTTGGCGCAATAATTAAAGCTTGCTCCTGGAATACTTCTACATTGATACGTTGAAGTATAGGAAGTAAGAAGGCCAAGGTTTTACCAGTGCCGGTCTGGGCTTTAGCGATTAAATCTACACCTTTAAAGGCTGGTGGTATTGCCTGCTCCTGAATCGGGGTGGGCTCTTTTATACCCTGCTTAGCTAGCAGGTCAATAAGGGCTTCAGTAACCCCTAGTGTTTTAAATGATTTCATAATGAATGTCCTTTCTTTATTTACAAGCTGCAAGAATGATTTGATGTACAAGGCTATATATGTTTGTCTAAGACCTTAGTAAATACATTTCAGCATATTTATATGTATCTATATTATCTATATTATTATAGCATAGAAGAGGATAAAGCTTAAATTCTTACGGGACATTTCTATATTAAACACGAGTCGTCTAAAATATAAACTCGATTAAACATGAAACGTATTAAATACTTTTATTAGTAGGTGGATAAATGTAGTCAGTGTCTCTATTTGCAAATTATAAGGCGTATGTCACTAAAGAATAACCCACTTATTAATCTGTATGAGTAAAGGATATATACTTTTTGCGAAATTTGCATATTGAAAACGTATTGAAAATGATTATTTATTATAGTGATTTTTGATAAAAATAGCCTATTTTAACTCATTTTAGTAAAAAGATAAACACTCTCAAATGAAAATGAAAGTATAATGAATAGGCTATACTATTAAACTCATTGGTGTATAAGGGATTGAGAATGAAAATTCAGTAATTTCGATATACTTCTAAAAGATTCGAAATGAAAGTGGTTATTGAATTTATGGCTTCATGTGCTATAATCAAACTGTAATTATTTATCATTATTGGCATAATGAAACATAAAAAATGTGATACCTATAAGTTTAGGGATGAAAGTATTGCGTTTTGCCAACAAGGAGGTGTAGGGATGATAAAACAATTGGCACAGCTGAAGCCAGGAGAAGCAGGCGTGATTACTAACCTACGCGGAACTGGAAATATTAAACATCGTCTTATTGACATGGGTTTAGTTCCAGGTACTGCAGTGCGTGTAATCAAATTTGCTCCTCTCGGAGACCCTGTAGAAATAAAGGTAAAAAACTTTGACTTAGCTTTACGTGTAAGTGAAGCAGCAACAATCGACGTAGATACGAGTCAGGAGGCTTAGAATGAGTGACCAAACTGCCACTACCATTCGCATTGCCTTAGCAGGGAATCCGAACTGTGGTAAAACAACAATTTTTAATAATATTACTGGATCTAAACAACATGTAGGTAACTATCCAGGTGTTACAGTAGAAAAGAAAGAAGGGGAATGTAAGTTCAATGGTAGCGATTTACTATTTATCGACTTACCAGGTACTTATAGCTTAACAGCGCGCTCCCTAGATGAATTAGTAGCACGTAATACAATTATCAATGATGAACCAGATGTAATTGTTAATGTATTAGATGCTTCTAATTTAGAACGTAATCTTTATTTAGCAGCACAGCTAATTGAATTAGAGCGTCCTTTAGTGTTAGCCCTCAACATGTCTGATGTGGCCGAAGAAATGGGCATCAACATCGATGTGAAAAAGCTTAGCGAACTTACTGGCGCTAGCATTGTTAAGACTGTAGGTCGCAACAATGTGGGGACAAAAGAATTACTTCAAGCTGTAGTGGATGTAACGAAGCAAGAAGATATTCAACTAGCTACAGTAAATTATGGCGATTTATTAGAACCAGCTATTCAAAAGCTTGTAACTAAAATTGAAGAAGCGGGCACTATTAGCTATCCAATTCGCTGGGTTGCCATTAAATTACTTGAAAATGACCATGATGTAGTAAATAAAGTAAAAGTGTTTGAAAATACTGAAGCAATTCTTATTGAAGCGGACGCACTTCGCGCAGAACTTAGTGGCAAAGTAGATTTAGAAATTATTTTCCAAGAATATCGCCATCGTTTTGCTGTTGCTACCTTCAATGAATGTTTGCAAGGGGAAGCTAAAGAGCTTGAAACTAAATCAGATCGTATCGATAAAGTGCTAACTCATCGCGTATTAGGTCTTCCAATCTTCTTAGGCATTATGTGGCTTTTATTTAATTTTGTAAATGAAATCGGTGCTTATCCACAAGGTTGGATTGAAGATGCATTCGCCGCGCTCGGTACTTGGGCGACTACAGTGATTCCAGAAGGACAATTACAATCTCTCGTAGTAGATGGTATCATCGCTGGGGTAGGGGCTGTTATGAGCTTCGTGCCACTTATCGTGCTTTTATTCTTAGGTATTGCCTTCTTAGAAGACACTGGCTATATGGCACGTGCTGCTTTTGTAATGGACCGCGTAATGCGCGCTTGTGGTTTACATGGTAAATCATTTATTCCATTATTAATCGGTTATGGTTGTAGTATTCCAGCCATCATGGGGGCGCGTATTTTAGATAATCGTCGCGACCGCATGATTACGATTCTCGTGTCTCAATTTATGACTTGTAGTGCTCGTTTGCCAGTATATACCTTGTTTATTGGCGCCTTCTTCCCAGTTGGACAACGAGGCACTGCTTTGTTTGCTATTTACTTGGCAGGCATTGTGTTAGCTGTTATTATGGCTAAAATTTTCCGTAAATTCTTATTCCCTGGTGAGTCTGAACCATTTGTTATGGAATTACCTCCATACCATATGCCAACACTTAAGAGTGTATTATTACACATGTGGGAACGCGCTGTTCTTTACTTAAAGAAAGCGGGCACTTTCATTTTAGCCGCATCAGTTATTATTTGGTTCTTAGCATCCTATCCTCAAGATGTTCAGTATTCCCAAGATTTCGATGCAGCTCGTGAAACTGTAACACAAACCTATGATGCAAAAGCAGATTCTATTTTAGCTCAAGCAGGTTTAACTACAGATGAGCAAAAAGAACCTGTTATGAACTTAGTAGATCAAATGACTGCTATTCAAGAAGAACAAGATGCTGCTGCAGAAGAAGAAGGGGCTGAAGAGGAAGCAGCTGAAGCAACAACTGCTGAAGCTACAGCTGACGAAACGACTGAAGCTACTAATGACGCATCAGTTGTTGAAGTGCCAGAATATTTCAAAGGATTAGAAGCTGACAATGCTGCTTTATTCCCAGTAGCTTGGTCTATTTATCAAAATGATTTGGCAAAAGACGAAGAAATTGGCGAAATTGATGAATTGCAAGCAGCAGAAAAAATTCAAGGTTCTTATGCTGCTATGATTGGTCGCACTATTGAGCCAATTATGCGTCCACTTGGCTTTGACTGGAAGATGAGCGTATCCTTGATTACCGCTCTAGCAGCAAAAGAAGTTATGGTAAGTACCCTTGGTACGATTTATGCGGTAACTGCTGATGAAGAAAATGAACAACCATTACAAGAGTATTTACGTCAAGACGAGTCCTTTACGCCACTAGTAGCGATAGGCTTGATGATGTTTGTACTTATTTACCCTCCATGTTTTGCAGCTATGGCTGTATTTAAACGTGAAGCAGGCGGTTGGGCATGGCTTGGATTCTTTATCCTTTACTCTTGCGCACTTGCGTGGGGGGCCGCGTTCCTCGTATATCATGTAGGTCACTTATTAGGATTCCAATAATAGAGTTATATAGTGACGAAGGCTTATGTAGCATTGTGTTTACATAAGTCTTCACGCTATATGTTCATAAAAATTCTTTGTAAATTTTTTGTAAGAATATATATCAAATACCCTTTTGGAGCTTTATATAGATTATATTCGAACTTTATTCACCTAAAGGCTTATATTTAGGGCTCTATTAATAAAAGTTAATTTTTATATTAAGTAGTGGATAATGAGAATAAACAATATTCCCACCCATTCCTAATTGATAATAAATAACTGATAAAGAGTGAGAATTTAATGGGTGCCTATGTTTGTAAGGCGTTTTCTTTAAAATGTTATTGATAAAATTAAAAGGATGGTGTATGATAATGGAGAACCTAATAGTTTATCTCATCGGATTAATTGCTGTATTGTTTGTCGCCCGCAAAGCCTATCAGACTATGTCTGGCAAAGGCGGTTGTAGTTGTGACTGCGGTGGTAAAGGTGGTAAAAACACCATGAACACTGAAGGCACTGGTTGTGGTTGCTGCAGTGGTGCCATGACAAATAAAAAGGCTTAATACAGCTATAATCTAGTGCATACGCACAGCAAAGATAGTTAATTACATGATGTAAGATATATCATATGAGATAGGGCAAAAGTAGCCAAGGTTCAATATTCTTTGATCCTTGGCTGTTTTTATACAATTGTGTTTTACAGTTTTATTACATTTAATTCCCCGGAGAAAGGTTGGATCTAGTATGTTTAAAGTAGACAAAACAAAAGTAAAAAACGCTAATTTATTTGCAGCAGGTTTAGCTCTTGGTACAGTTGGTTTAAAAGTGTTAACTAGCAAAGACGCTAAAAAAGTGTATGCTAATGTAGTAGCTGCTGGCATTCGCGCTAAAGACAGCATTATGCAAACAGCAGAAAAAGTACAAGCTTCTAGCGATAGCATTTTAGCTGATGCACAAGAAATTAATGAAAAACGTCGTGAAGAAGACGCTTTATTAGAAGTGGAAGAGAGTGAAGAAAAATAATGCTGAAGTTTTCGGTTAGTCAAAGATTATCGAAACGACTTCACGTAAAGGTATCCGGATGGTTATTTGACGATGCACAAGCTGCTTATGTAGAAGATGAGTTAATGAAGAATCCGGCTATTAGTAAAGCCAAGTTCTTTACTCGCTCCCGCGATTTAATCATCACTCACAATGGCAATGAAATGGCCGTGCGTGATGCTATCTTAGGACTTCGTCAACTCGATTTAACAGCGGCCCCTGCATTGACTGAATATTCCCCACGACTTGTGAATCGCAAGTATCGTGAATCCATGATTGGTCAGACCTTATTATACATTGGTAAACGCGTATTATTGCCAATGCCAGTTAGGATGGCATGGAATTGGGTAAGTGCAGTAAAATTTGTAAAACAAGCTATTACTATGTTATGGCATCGCAAGCTAACAGTTGAAGTTCTTGACGGAGTAGCTATAGCTGTATCAATGCTCCGCGGCGATTTCTCTACGGCTGGTGCTATTATGTACTTATTAGGCATTGGTGAAACCCTTGAAGAGTGGACCCTTCGCAAGTCTGTTTTAAACCTAGCAGAAAGTATGTCTTTAAATGTAGACAAAGTCTGGGTAAAGGTGGATGGTGTAGAAGTAAGTCGCCCAGTGGCTGAAGTGCAAGAAGGAGACCAAGTCGTTTTACGTCAAGGCGAAGTCGTTCCTTTAGACGGCGTTGTTGTAGAGGGCGTCGTACTTGTTAATGAAAGCTCCATGACTGGTGAGCCAGAGCCGGTTCGTCGCGATGAAGGTACTTCTATATATGCTGGTACTGTAGTCGATGAAGGTTCTTGTGTTATCGAAGTACGTGGTAATTCTAAATCCTCTCGCTATGAACAAATTGTAACTCTCATTGAAGAGTCCGAACAGATGAAATCAGGGATGGAGCAAAAAGCCTTCCGTATGGCCGATAAATTAGTGCCTATTAGCTTTGCTGGTACAGTACTTACGTATTTATTAACGCGCAATACGATGAAAGCTTTATCCTTCTTGATGGTTGATTTCTCTTGCGCCTTAAAGCTTAGCATTCCACTAGCTGTATTGTCTGCTATGGAAGAAGCCTCCAAGCGTGGTATTACCGTAAAGGGCGGTAAGTTCTTAGAACAAATTGCTGCAGTTGATGTAGTGGTATTTGATAAAACAGGTACTTTGACTAAGGCTGAGCCCGTATTTGAACAAATTATTACATTTGAAGGCAATGACCCTGATGATATGCTCATGTTAGCCGCTTGTTTAGAGGAGCATTTCCCTCACTCTATGGCGAAAGCTGTGGTGAATGCAGCGGAACAACATAATCTACCACATAAGGAAAAACATTCTTCCAAGCTAGAGTACATCGTAGCTCATGGAATTGCTTCTAAAGTGGGGAATCGTAAATGTCGTATTGGCAGTGCTCATTTTATCTTTGAAGATGAAAAGACTGTCATTCCGCCAGATGAAATGGATAAATTTAATAATTTACCAGACTCCTCCTCCCATTTATATCTCGCCATTAGCGGTCGTTTAGCAGCTGTGCTGTGCATAAAGGATCCTGTGCGTGATGAAGCGGCGCAAGTGGTAAAAGAATTGCACGAATTAGGCGTGAAGAAAATTGTCATGATGACTGGTGATAGTAAGCGCAATGCAGAGCGTGTAGCGCGAGAAATTGGCATTGATGAAGTGCATGCCGAAGTATTGCCAGGCGACAAAGCGGCCTATGTAAAACAAGCTAAAAGTGAAGGCTATACTGTGATGATGGTAGGCGATGGAATCAATGATTCCCCAGCTTTATCAGAAGCACATGTAGGTGTGGCCATGAATGAAGGGGCGCCAATTGCGCAAAAAATTGCCAATGTAACCGTTTCTTCTGATGACTTAACTAGCATTGTTGACCTTCGTCGCATTGCTATGAAGCTTATGGACCGCATTCAGTTTAATTACAATTCCATTGTTGGTGTTAATGGTGGCTTAGTAGGGCTTGGTTTATTCCAAGTACTTACACCAAGTACAACAGCATGGATGCACAATTTATTTACTTTAGGCATTGGTTTACGCAGTATGACTCCATTATTGCCAGAAGGAAATAAAAAATAATAAGTTATAAAGTCCTCTAAGGCTAGTTTAAGCTAGCTTTAGGGGATTTTTTATTGAGTTTTAAGCCTACCTATAGTAGAATAAAGCTATTGAGTTGATTTACTAGGAGGTTAGTCCATGAAAGTTCTTGCCGATATTATGGTGCGTACTTTATATATGAGCTTTTTTATTATTTTAGTACCTCTCGGTGCTTATACTATACATAATGGATCGAGTGCCACTGTGGCACTGGTAAGCTATTTAGTCTTATCCATCTGCATTCCACTATTTTACTTATCTTCTAAGCGAAGTGGTTTTGGTCCGAAGGAATTGCGTATTGGGCGCGTTTTATATGTAGTGGCTTGGCTCAGCGTGCAAGTTTTAACATATAAATCATTCTTTGTAGGGGATTTTTCTTTTTTGTGGAATTTACCTACCATTGGTCGTGATATAGCGTTTATTGTAGTTATGTACGTTCAAGTGGTATTATCTTTATCTATTAGTTATGGTTTGACGCGTATCCTTAGAAAGGGGAACTAAGTTGAAAAATTTATTGCGTATGACTCTTTTGGGGGCTTTAGTTGTAGTTCCTGTTTCTATTATTGCTATGGCCGTGGGCGGCATGCTCGTAGGGATTCCATTGTATGTGGCGTTAGCTTTGTTTATGCCATTTTGGCTACGTCGTCAAGAGCGTTTAAAGCCATATGTAGAGTATCCATGGCGTGGTGGTTTATATTTTTATAGCTGGTTTGGTTGGGTTATTTTCTTTTACATGGGTGAGCGCGTAGCGCCACTTCAAATGCCTGGGCAAACATTAGGGGAATTGCTCCTTCTATGGTTTGGTATCTTCTTGCTTGGCTATATTGGAATGTCTCTTACGGCAGCTGTATTAGCTTTATTCTTTAAGCGCCCACGCATTAATCCTTGGCTGGATGAAACCTTAGATATTGCTGTATATGCATTACCGATTCCAATGCTTCTCATTGGGGATATTTTATTTATGAATTTAGGTGGCCTAAGTGTATCCTTAGAAACACAGGCTATGATTTTAGATACGCTAAATCTCTTTATTCTTTTATTAGTAGTTTGTACGATGGGTTCTATTGCCTTTTATTTATTCCCTCGTCATGAAGTGCGTAAAGCATTCCGCTTATTGCGAATTTTAATTACTGCTTTTGTGTGGCTTGCCATTAATGGACATATTTTTGCCGGTGGTTGGCTACCAGAGTTTGTGAGAAATTCGGCGGACTTAATTTTCCCAGCTTTTAGAGGAAATCCATTGGTATATGTGTCGCCAGCACTAATTCAGCTCATTATTATTGGCATTGCTAATGGTATTGGTTTAGGTGTTGAATCTGGTTTGACTAAATTACAAGGGCGCTTTAAATCGCAAGAAGAGATTGTGCGCACTAAAGTAGAAGATGTTATGAAAACCAATGTGCCGGAATCTGATGATGTGCGAGCTGCTGAGGAAGCTAAAAAAGCAAAACAGGCAGCTAAGAAAGCGCGTAAAAAGCGTTAAAAGCGTGACAAAATAAGTCAGTTTGTAATTAAAATGACTACAATCTTGACAGTAAGAATGTAATAATTTATTATAATAGATGGTTTATTAGCCTATAACAGTCTGTATCGAGTGAACAGAACAAAAATAGCAAGATAGACCATCTATTTTTTTATTCGACTTATATCCTTGAGGAATAAGAACGGAGGAACTGAACATGGAAAACAATCAAGTGTTAAAGAAAACTGCACAGCCTTCACCTTATGGGCGCAAGCGGTTTAATGTGAGACAATTAACAGTGGTCGGCTTATTAGCAGCCATTACTGTTATTTTAGGTGTAACGGGCTTAGGCTTTATCCGGATTCCACCTATTAATTTTACGATCTTACATATTCCAACTTTAATTGGTGCTTTAGTAGAAGGACCGCGCGTAGGTATGGTAGTGGGGATGATTTTTGGTGGCTATAGCATTGTTCAAAATATTATGGCTCCCAATGTTATGTCATTTGCCTTTTTAAATCCTATTGTGTCCGTATTACCGCGCATGTTAATCGGGCCTATTGCGTACTATGTGTTTAAACTATTGCCGCTAAAGAGCAATATTATTCGCACAGTATTAGCCTTCTTTATTGCTACTATCATGCACACTATTATGGTAATGGGCTTAATTTATATCATTTATGCAGAACCTTATGCACAAGTTAATAATTGGCCAGTAGAAAATGTTCTTAATATTGTGTTAGGCGTGGCTATTGTGCATGGACCTATTGAAGCTTTGGGAGCTGTTCTTGTAGGGACTCCCATTGTATTGGCTTTACGGGCTAAACTTAAAAAATAATACGGTAAAAAACTTACAGATAGTATTGTAATAGAGTTCTTTGTTATAAAGTGAAGCCCCGACAAGCGTCGGGGCTTTTTAATATGTAAAATGCATATATGGACATATGAATAAGTTTTTATATGTAAAATAAAGTGCTCTTTAAAAGTATGTATGTAAGAGCAGAGCACAAGTGTTAACGTATGAATTAAACAGGTGTTAGTATATGAATCTGATAAATGTTAGTGTGCAACCAGGTGTTAGTACATGAATATAGCTGGCGTTAGAGAATGAATTTGAGCGTAGCCATGTGGCCTACATTTTGTTAGTAATGGATTAGCTATTGATTTAGTTGTTGGAGAAAGGATGAGTTTATGTTTAATGTAAAGAAGGGGCTCCGGCTGGGCTTAGCTGTATTAGGTGTATTAGGAATTGCTGGTTGTGGCACTAATGGTAGTAGTGATAGCGATAAAATGCAGGTAGTGGCTACTGTATATCCTGCGTATGATGTAGCGAAGGCTGTAGGTGGCGATAAAGTAGATGTAAAACTACTTGTACCGCCGGGAGCAGAGCCGCACGATTGGGAGCCTACTGCCAGTGATTTAAAAAGTATAGGTAAAGCTAAGGTATTTCTTTATAATGGTGCCGGTTTAGAACCAACTGAAAAATTATTAACTGCTGATATTTTGCAAAAAGCAAAACCTGTGGAATTAGCTCAGTTTGTAAATTTGCGTTATGTAGGCGAAGATGAGGCTAGCCATGACGAAGATGGTCATGAAGGACATACTCATGATGGACAGGGTCATGAGTCTCACGATGTTAATCAGGACGCAAAGGCGGATCATAAAGAGGATACAAAAAAAGACAATCATGAAGAGGGACATAGCCATGATGGGCATAGTCACGAAGGTCATAGCCATGAAGCAGGCTCAGTAGATCCTCATATTTGGCTTAATCCAGAAAATGTAATGAAAGAAGTCGATGCAGTAGTAGCTGCTTTTAGTGAAGTCGACCCAAGTAATAAAGCATATTATGAAGCAAATGGTAAAGCTTATAAGGAAAAATTACAGGCCTTAGATGCATCATATAAAGCATTTGCTGCAAGTATTAGCAATAAAAATTTAGTTGTCACCCATGAAGCTTTTGGCTACTTAGCCGATCAGTATGGTTTTAAACAAAAAGGCATTATGGGCTTATCTCCTGATGCAGAACCAACACCAGAGAAAATGGCTAATTTAGTTGATTTTATTAAATCCAATCAAATCAAAGTTATTTTCAGTGAAGCGTTAGTCAATCCAAAGCTTGCCAATGCTATTGGTAAGGAAACAGGCGTTACTATTTACACTTTAAATCCTGTGGAAGGACTTACAGAAGACCAGATGAAATCAGGTGACAATTATCTAACTATTATGGAGAAAAATTTAGCCACCTTAAAAGAGGCTTTAGCTAAATAATTTTGAATAAATTGTTTAAGAATTGGTGAATAAAATATCGAAAAATATAAATATAAAAATCCTTATCAATAGGCATGGTGGCGGACTTTTATTCGCCTTAGCACTTGCCGAAAAGGAATAAGTTATGGTAAAATATTCACACATGAAACACGAAGCAAGGTAAAGGAGGTCGACTTACATGTCCAAACGAATTCGTACAATTAATACTGAATCTTTACAAAAAACTGCAAAAACTGGTGGTTGTGGCGAATGCCAAACTTCTTGCCAATCTGCTTGCAAAACAAGCTGCACTGTTGGTAACCAAGTTTGCAAACAGAAATAAAAATTTAGTAAGTGAGCCCGATGCGCTGTCATCGGGCTTTTTAATATACTTTTGTGACATATATGATATAACCTTTTTTGTAAGATAAAAACTGATAAATGTAGTATAATATAACTTAGTAAGAACTAGTAAAGATATGGAGGTACCATGTTAGAATTAAAACCTATGATTCATAAATTTAAGTTAAAAGATAAGTACTTTTGCTTGGACGTTAATAGTGGCATCATTCACGTGATTGATGAATTTACCGATAAAGTATTAGATATTTATGACGGCACTAATCGTGAGGCGGTTCATGAAGCCCTTGATGGGGTGGAAACAGCTGCTGAAATTGATGAGTTGCTCGATGAATTAGATCAATTAATTAAAGACGAAATGCTCTATGCGCCTATGTCTGAGGACTTTAAATTGGTAGCATCTGAAGAGCCTATCGTTAAAGCTCTTTGCTTAAATATTGCTCATGATTGTAACTTAGCATGTAAGTATTGTTTTGCTAGCCAAGGCGATTACGGCGGAGTAAAACGCGAAATGATGAGCTTTGATGTAGCTAAGCGTGCCGTGGACTTTTTAATTTCCAGGAGTGGTCCTCGTAAGCATTTAGAAATTGACTTCTTTGGCGGCGAACCTCTCATGAACTGGGATGTAGTAAAGCAGACCATTGAGTATGCGGAAGAGCAAGGCGAGAAGCATGGTAAGATTTTTAAAATGACTATGACTACGAATGGTATGCTCTTGACGCAGGAAAAAATTGATTATTTAAATGAACATAAATTGAGCATGGTACTATCTATTGATGGCCGTGAAGAAGTTCATAATCACATGCGTCCTAGCGCTGGCGGCACTGATACGTATAAGACAGTAGCTAAGAACTTAGTCAATGCAGTTAAACAGCGTAATGGCTTAGAGTATTATGCGCGTGGTACATATACACACAATAATTTAGATTTCACTAAAGATGTTATTGCCATGTCTGATTTAGGCTTTGAGCATCTTTCTATGGAGCCTGTAGTAGGTGAAGAAGGCGAATATGTGCTTCGAGATGAAGACTTACCAGCTCTTATGAAAGAATATGAAAAATTAGCTAACTTATACTTAGAGCGCCAAAAAGAAGGCTGGGGTGAGAAGTTCAACTTCTTCCACTTCCGCATGGATTTATATCGAGGTCCATGTATGGCGAAACGTCTACGCGGTTGTGGTGCTGGTCATGAGTATATGGCGATTGTACCAAATGGGGACATTTATCCATGTCATCAATTCGTAGGTCGTGAAGGCTATGTACTAGGCAATGTGTATGAAGGACTTAAGAATTTTGATATTCCACGAGAATTCCGCAATACGCATGTATTTACAAAACCAACTTGTGCAGCTTGTTGGGCTAAATTCTTCTGCTCTGGTGGTTGCCATGCTAATAATGAAACCTTCAGCGGCACTATCCATGAACCATATGCATTGGGCTGTGAACTTCAGAAGAAACGCATTGAATGCGCTATTATGATTCAAGCTGAACTAGATGAATTGCGTGAGCAAGGTGTAGTGCCAAAAGAAGATCCAGCATTCCAAGAGCGTAAGCAACATAATTGGATGTAGTTGATAGGCGTGAGTTTTACTAAAGGCTGGCGCAGTAATGTATTTTACTGATTTAACTTTCCAAGTGTGAACTCATTGTATGAGAAGTAATCGGAAAGGATTATGCATGGAGAGACAAGGTATACGATTTACGGGCATCGTGCAAGGGGTTGGATTTCGCCCCCTTGTGGCTATAATTGCTCGTGAACTAGATTTGACTGGTTGGGTGCTCAATGATAGTGAAGGTGTGTATGCAGAAATTCAAGGTACACCAGAGAATTTGAGTCAATTTATCCCTTTGTTAGAAACTTGTAAAGCTCCCATTTGTCGTATTGACTCCGCAGAAGTCAATACTTTGAGCGTGGTGCTGGAGGAGTCTGAGTTTGTTATTGCCCCATCCCCAGAAGGTACTGTACCAGCTACTTTTATTGGAGCAGACACAGCACCTTGTGAGGCGTGTATAAAAGAATTGCGTGACCCGAATAATCGGCGTCATAACTATAGCTTTATAAATTGTACCCATTGCGGTCCTCGCTATACTATAGTAGAGCAAGTTCCTTATGATCGTAAGTTTACATCTATGAAAGCGTTTCAGATGTGTGAGCCCTGTGCTAAAGAATATAGCGATGAAACAAATCGTCGCTATCATGCAGAGCCTAATGCTTGCGCCGTGTGTGGCCCACATTACCGTTTGGTGACGGCTGATGATGCAGTAGTACCTACTTTAGAGGGGCTAGCAGTTCAGCATGTGACATTTGAAACTGATGATCTACATGATGAATCGTCAGTAGGTAATAGTGAGTCATCTTCAGTAGCTAATGGTGCAGTGCATTCCAGTGCTACGGAGCAAAATAGGCAGTATGAAGCAGCTATATTTAGTGAGACGAGACGTCGCATTGAGGCTGGTGAAATCATTGCCATAAAAGGCATTGGTGGTTATCACTTGGCTTGTGATGCTACTAATAAAGAGGCTGTAGCTCGTTTACGGGCGCGCAAGAATCGTCCTAAAAAGCCTTTAGCCGTTATGGTCGACTCCTTGGAGACCGCAGAAACTATTGGCGTTTTGTCTGATGCAGCTATTGATGCACTTACATCACCAGAACGGCCTATCGTATTAGTTCCTCAGCGCGCTGAAGGGGCGGTGGCTTGGGATGAAGTAGTGCCTCAAAATAACTATATTGGTATTATGTTACCTTATGCACCTGTTCACTATGTATTGTTGCCTAAAGGAGCCATTTGGGTTATGACCAGTGGTAATCGCAGTGGTGACCCTGTGATTTATGAGGAGCAACGAGCTTTTGAGGAAGTAGGCGATGTAGCTGATGCATTTTTAGTACATAATCGTCCTATTGTATCTTCAGTAGATGATTCCGTCGTACAAATTATAGAGGAAACACCTCATTTCATTCGTCGTAGCCGTGGATATGTACCTACGTCCTTTACTGTGAATTTACCCAATAAGGGGAAGCAGTCGGTACTAGCCATGGGAGGCGATTTAAAAAATGCCTTTGCCTTAAATCGAGGCGAGGATATTTTGATGGGCCCTCATATTGGCGATTTAGCAAATAGGGCTATGAATGAATCACTTCGTCATAATATTAATCGCTTCACTGACTTATTCGGTATTACTCCAGCGGCAGTAGTGGGTGATTATCATCCTAACTATTATTCATCCCAGTATGGGAAGGAATATGCCTCCATTTATAATATTCCTTATATAGAAGTACAACATCATCATGCGCATATTGCTTCGGTAATGGCTGAGTATAATGTGACTGAGCCAGTATTGGGCATCTGTTTTGATGGCACTGGTTATGGTACAGATGGCACTATTTGGGGCGGTGAATTCTTATTATGCCAAGGAGCTAGTATGAAGCGCTTAGCTCATATTACTTCAGTCCCTATGCCTGGTGGTGAGGTGGCAGCTCGTGAACCCTGGCGCCAAGCACTATGGTATTTACGCTATCTATATGGCCATGATATTCCAGCTGTACTGGAGCCTTGGATAAAAGGATTGCCTTCACAATGGAAATTACTCGATCAAGTTATTATAGAGCAATTAAAAACGTATAAAAAACATCAAGAGGCAAAGGATGATAGTAAATTAGAAGGACCTTTGCGCGAATCAAGTAAAATAGTAGATTTACAGACAAATCTTGTAAAAGGTGTGTCGATGATTAAGGCTAGCAGTGGTGGCCGTTTATTTGACACCGTAGGATCTTTGCTTGGCCTAGGCTATAGCCATTCTTTTGATGGACAGGTGGCTATGGGCTTAGAGCAATTAGCCTATGGTGAGCGCGGTAATTTGTTAGAATTTACCTATACTGGTAAGGAACTCGATTTTGCGCCAGCTATTGCCTGTCTTATTGATCAAATGGAGCAAGGTGTATCCAAGCGTGTGTTAGCGGCTTCGTTCCATCGCACTTTGGCTTATGGTATTAGTGAAGTTATGGACCATTTATGTGGTATTTACGGAATAAAAAAAGTCGTTTTAAGTGGCGGCGTATTTCAGAATCATCGCCTTGTTCGAGGTATAGTGCTTCATAATGAGGCACATGAAGTATTGAGACCTAAAGAGGTATCAGCAAATGATGGCGGTTTAGCCTTGGGGCAACTTTGGCTAGCCCATCAGAAGTTAGGAGGCATGTAATATGTGTTTAGCTGTTCCAGCCCAATTAGTGGCAGTGAATGAATTCATTGGAACTATTGAATTGACCGGTGTAACACGAGATGTAAATCTCATGTTGGTGCCAGAGGCCAAAGTCGGTGATTTCGTTCTTGTACATGCCGGTTGCGCAGTGCAAGTAGTTGATGAAGAAGAAGCAAAGGCGACTATGGAAGCCTTTAAGGAGCTAGAAGAACTTGAACAAGATTACTTTGCAGGAAAAAACGCAGATCGCTAAAGAACTGCTTAAGGATATACGAGACCTTCATACAGAAGGTGAAATTGTACGCTTGATGGAAGTGTGTGGCACACATACAGTGGCCATATTTAGAGAAGGTATTCGCCAAGTATTGCCTAAGGGCATTGAATTAGTGAGTGGCCCAGGATGCCCTGTTTGTGTAACGGACCAATCGTATATGGATAAAGCATTAGCTTATGCAGCTATGGATAATGTCATAGTAGCGTCCTTTGGCGATATGTTAAAGGTGCCAGGCACAGAGAGCAATTTGTGGGAAGCTAAGAGTCGCGGTGCCCATGTGCATATTATTTATAGTCCTTTAGAAATTATTGAATTGGGCAAAGCTCATCCAGATAAAATGATTGTATTTCTAGCTATTGGTTTTGAAACTACTATTGCGGTCATTGCTGCAGCAGTGAAAGCGGTGGCTATGAGTGGCGTTAAAAATGTATTCTTCCTCGTGTCTCATAAATTGGTACCACCTGCTTTGCGGGCCTTGTCTAATCAAAAGGAAGGACGTTTAGATGGCTTTATTTTACCAGGCCATGTAAGTGTTATTATTGGTGAAGAACCTTATGCATTCTTGCCTACAGAATGTAAAATGCCTTCATGTATTGCTGGCTTTGATGGCTTGGAAATTTTAGCGGCTATACGCGATATATTAGAGCAGCGTAAAAGCGGTCAGCTTCATGTAGGAAATCAATATAAATCAGTGGTAGCTAAAAAAGGGAATCCTGTTGCGATTAAACTGATGGATGAATTATATGAGGTCATAGATGATACTTGGCGCGGTATTGGTGTTATTCCAAATTCAGGCCTTCGCCTTAAAGGCGAATATGCAGCCTATGATGCGGAGCGTATGATTCCTTTAGACCCCATTGAAAGTGGTGGCGCCCCTAAAGGTTGTCAATGTGGCCGCGTTTTACAAGGTTTAATTCGCCCTGATGAATGCGGATTGTTTGGTACGCTTTGTACTGCTGACCATCCAGTAGGTGCCTGTATGGTATCTGTAGAGGGTAGCTGTGCTGCGTGGTACAAATATGGTCGCGCTAGCGGTGGACTTACTTGGGAAGAGTAAGGTCGTGAAACTGGCTATGGAAATTAGCTATTGAGAAGTAAGGAGCTTGTATGGAAGAGACAATACGTTTAGTCCATGGCAATGGTGGGCGTTTTAGTCACGAGTTGATGGAGCGTCATATTATGCCACATTTTAAAAATGAAGTATTAGCCAAGTTACATGATGGGGCGCAGTTTGAAATCCCCAAAGGGCGTATGGCATTTACAACTGATTCATATGTAGTGACCCCACATTTCTTTCCTGGTGGTAATATTGGTAAATTGGCAGTTTGTGGCACAGTCAATGATTTGGCTATGAATGGGGCCGTTCCTTTATATTTAAGCTGTGGGCTTATTTTAGAAGAAGGCTTGCCAATTAAGCCTTTGGAAACTGTACTTACCACTATGGAAGAGATGGCAAAAGAAGCTAGTGTATCCATTGTAACTGGAGATACAAAAGTGGTAGAAAAAGGCGCTGTTGATGGGCTATATATTAATACTTCAGGCGTTGGTATTATTGGGGAAGGCATTCATATAGATCCGAGCCTTGTAAAACCAGGAATGAAAATTATACTCTCTGGCTCTATTGGGGACCATGCTATTGCCGTGATGGGCAGTCGCTATGAACTATCCTTGCCACCATCTATAAAAACTGATTGCGCACCTTTAAACCACATGGTACAAAGCGTATTGCAGAAAGTTGGCTCTAAGGTAGCGCTCATGCGTGACCCTACGCGTGGTGGTCTAGCTACTACCTTGCATGAAATTGCTAGTCAGGCTCAGGTAGGCATTCGCGTCGATGAAGTTAATTTACCTATCCACGAAGAAGTGCAGTCGGTATGTAGCATACTAGGCTATGATCCGCTATATTTAGCAAATGAAGGTAAGGCCGTCTTTGTAGTTGAAGCGGAGGCTGTAGAAGAAGTGCTAGATATTTTACATAATAATATCTATGGACAAGAAGCAGCATGCATTGGTGAAGTTATAGGGACGAATGCAGGCAAAGTAGGCTTGAAAACAACCTTGGGTGGAATTCGCCTGTTAGATGAATTAGGGGAAGACCAAGTACCGAGGATATGCTAGGAGAGTATTGAACTTTATACGTTCAAACGTCTTTCTGACTCATGTACAATAAAAGCTAAATGAAATAGTAAATACACTATAAACTAAATATGCAACATAAAATTGTAAAGATATAAAGAATAGATATAAATAAACAGGTAGTAGACTGAAAGGTCTGCTACCTGTTTTGTTATTAAATAGGAGGAATAGTGTTAATTAAACAGAAAGTTTAAAATTAACAATCCGTGTAAACAGTGATGGATATAAATATAATATTAAAATAGCGTAGTTATAAGTATACTCTAACTTTATATAGGATTTAATGAATATTGTATGATGTTTGATTAAAGAATGTCTATTGTATAGGGATACTTAGATATGAATTATAAGCATAGGTTATTAACTGATATTTGATTTATGGATTATGATAAATAAGGATGAGTATGAAAAAACGATTAATTTTAATTCAGGTTAGTAGTTATATTAAGCCATATTTCATGAAATACTTTTCCTTATAATAGTTATTTGGCTCTCTTTGAGCTATTTTAAATTAAAACATTATGAAGTCTTATTATTTATAAGGAGGCGGATGCTATAAAATATATAATCTTTGATAATATGTGTGTGTAGTTCTATTTTATGAAATACATAGTATATTAACCTCAAGATTTATATAAAATAGGACTAAGTAATTCGTTAGGTTATGAGAGGAAGAAACATGAAATCTAAAACAGATAAGCGTTTATTATCTAAATTAATTGCTGCCACATTGATGGGGACTGTTGGATTATCTATGTATTCAGTAAGTGCCGCAGATCCAGCTGAATCATTACCTTTAGGTGAAGGCTCTTCTGCGACTCATGAAAGTGTTGCAATTGGTACTAATGCACAAGCAACCACTTCGAGTAATGCAATTGGTATAGGTGCGAAGGCTAGCGGCAGTAGTAGCGTGCTAGGTAATGGTGCACAAGCAGTAGCAGGTGGTGTAGCTATTGGTAAAGAGGCAGTAGCTGGTATTGGTAAGGAGGGAAGTAATGAAATAATTGTTGGCGGTGTTGCCGTCGGACAAAGCGCTAATGCAGCATTGGGCGGTATTGCTATAGGGAGTAGTGCAACAACTAAAAATATTAGTGATGTAGTCATTGGCTCTAATAGCAAAAATAATGGGGCAGGTTCAACAATTATTGGATATGGTACAGAAGGGAATAGAAGTTCTGTAGTAGTTGGAACGAATTCTAAAGCAGGATTAAATGCTCTTTCGATTGGTTATGAGGCAGAGGCCTCTCAATTTGCGGCAACTGCTTTAGGAAGTCAGAGCAAGGTAACCGCTATGCAAGGGGTAGCACTTGGCTCTTCTACCGTGGCAGATACAGCAAGTGGTAAAACAGGTTATTTAGCTAATAAAACTCAGACTGCCAATGTTGCAAAATCTGTATATACTTCTACTAATGGTGCAGTGAGCGTTGGTAAAACTAATGAAATTACACGTCAAATCACGAATGTTGCAGCAGGAACTGAAGATACAGATGTAGTTAATGTAAGACAGTTAAAAGACTTAGACCTAGCTGTTGATAATAAAATTAGTACACAATTAAGTGCTGTAAATACTCAGTTAGATGGAAAATTAGATGCTGATGCACTTCAGTATGTAAGTATTAAATCTACTGAAACTGGTACAGGTAGTAATGAGGATAATTTAGGGGCCAATGGAGCGAACTCAATAGCAATTGGCCCAAAAGCTGTTGCTAAATATACAGCAGATGTTGCCATGGGCTTAAATGCAAATGCTCATGGATTCTATTCCATTGCTTTGGGGAGAGATAGTGAGACTACAGGCTCGAGTTCTGTAGCCGTAGGCGATGGCGCTAAGAGTAAAACGAATGAAACAGTAGCAATTGGTAAAAAGGCTATTACTAATTCAATTGGTTCTATTTCTATCGGTAAAGATGCAACGACTGCAACAGATTCAATGGCGGCAATGGCTATTGGTTATGAAACAAATGCAACTGGAGTTGCTGCTACAGCTATGGGGGCACAAGCAAAAGCTCTTTCCAAATCTGCTACAGCGGTAGGCTTTGATGCAGTAATTCAAAATGCATCGAATGGTTCTGGTCGCACAGGTAATAATGCAGTTGCCATGGGAGTAAGTTCCAAAGTTGATGGTGGTAATGGTGGCATTGCAATAGGTAATAATGCTAATGTAATTGATACTAATCAAGCAACTGTAGTTGGTACTGGCGCTATGGTTTCAGCATTACCTGAAAATTCAGGTGATTCAGTTGTTATTACTGATGGTTCTAGCGGAACGAAAACGATTACAAAAGGTGACGATGGTACATATACGGTAGTTCCAACTAAAGACAGTGTAGAATCATTGAAACAGCGTAATGGTAATGCTTATGGTGCGACGGCTTTAGGATCTCGTGCAACTGCTCATAATTTAGGTGCTGTGGCTGCTGGTCTTTATGCAACTGCTATTGGTGACACATCTGTGGCTATTGGTAATAATTCCATGACATTAGCAGATAGTGCAACTGCTGTTGGTGCTAGTGCTACAGCAACGGCAGAAGACTCCATGGTACTTGGTGGCTATACAAATGCTAATATAGATACAGCGGTGGCCTTAGGTTCATATGCTAAAACAGACCGTGCAGCAGGCGAACAAGTAGGTTATAATCCTGCTACTAATGCAGCTTCTACTGAAGACGATGCAACATGGAAGTCTACTCTAGGTGCAGTGTCTGTTGGTAACTCCACAGCTGGTAAAACTCGCCACATTACAAATGTTGCAGCTGGTTTTGCTGATACTGATGCAGTCAATGTAGCCCAGCTAAAAAATGTTTCTTTAAAGGTCACTGGTGATAATTTAAAAACTGATGCAACAGCTATTGGCAATGTAAACTTGGCGTCCCAACAACTAGCTATTAATGGTGATAGTAATATTACTACGACTGTAGCTAAAGATGGTCAATCTGTGAACTTAGCATTATCTAAAACTGTAACAGATAAATTAGGGGCTGTACAATACTTCTCAGTAAACTCTACTGAAGCTAGTAACAAAGATAATAAAGGTGCAACTAAAACTGGTGCTATTGCTATTGGTGCTAAAGCTGGTGCCACTAATTGGTATGATATAGCTATAGGCAATAATGCAAGATCATCTGATAGTTGGAGTATAGCTCTGGGCTCTGATGCTAATGTATCAGGTACTACAGCCACTGCAATCGGTTATGGAGCTCAATCCACAAATGATCAAACTATAGCTCTAGGATATATGGCAAATGCTAGTGGTCAACAAGCAACGGCAATTGGTCGAGAGGCAAATGCTGCTGGGGGAGTATCAATTGCACTAGGTACACAAACACATGCTAATGCCGATGACTCAGTTGCAATTGGCCGTAAATCTTCAGTTGCTTCTCAAGGTGTTAATAGTATTGCAATTGGACAAGAGGCGTATATTGGCAAAAAAACGGGCAAGGTGGCACACCAGCTGAGGGGGTTTTAGATCATTCATTGTCTATAGTTGATAATGACACCTCTTCTGGTAAAGAAAATCAAGAGTATATGAACTCTATTGCAATTGGTAGCACAGCAAAATCTTATGGTTATCAGAATACAGTTCTTGGTGTAGGTGCTGAAGCCCATGATACTAATGATGTGGCGATTGGTGTTCTAGCTAAAGCTAAAGGACATTATGCTACTGCTATGGGTAAACAAGCCAATGCTAATGGTTTAGAAGCTACAGCTCTTGGTCATTGGGCTCGTGCTTACGGTGATAATGCTATTGCTATTGGCTCTTATGCTATTACTAGTACACTTGATGGCACTGGTGAGGTTAAGAATGGCATTGCTATTGGTAAACAAGCTCGTGTGGCATCTAATAACTCTGTTGCTTTAGGTCAAAATTCTTTAGCGTTTGTTCCTACGGATTTAAAAACAAAAGCATATTTATCCGAGGAAGAGTTTGCTGCTGAAAATGGTGTAATTTCTGTTGGGAATGCAGAATACACAGTTGGTGATGTTAGTGTAGCTGAAAATCGTCGTCGTATCACTAATGTTGCTGGTGGTGCTGATGATTACGATGCGGTAAATGTGAAACAGTTAAAGGCTGCTAAAGTAGAAGTTATAGCAGGGGGTAATGTAACTGTTGATACAGATACTACTGCTGGGTACACTAAATATACAGTTAATTCTGTTGATATAGATACGAAGATAGTAGATGGCACAGCTATATATAATGATAATGGTACAGGCTCTATTACTCTAAATACAGAGCAAGATGGTACTAAAGGAAAAGTTTCTGTAACTGGTCTTCACGATAAATACATTACTGGCGCAAGCTTAACTGGAAATACATTAACTATTAATCGTAATGATGGTGAAAACTTTACAGTAGAGAATATTGCTACAAAAGATGATGTTACAACGGCTGTAGGGGATTCATCGTGGACACTTGGTGTTGCAAAAGTTCCTTCTATTACAACTGTTGGCGATAGTGAAGCAACTGCCGTTGGTACACCTACAGAGATTAAAAATGGTAATACAGTAACATTACGTGCAGAACGTGGCATTAAGTTAAATCAAGATGGCAGTAATATTGATATTGGTTTAAAATATATTGACGTTGATCCTGCTGTAGATGCGCAGCCTTTAGGTGTTTCTGATGCTAAAGCTAGTGGCGCTGCTACATTGGCTGTAGGTCAAAATAGCATTGCTGATGGGCATCAAGGCACTGCTGTGGGGTTCTCATCTCATGCTGGAGAATATTCTTTAGCAGTTGGTTCTAGGGCAGATGCAAGTGCGGCTCGCTCACTGGCCTTAGGTTATAATACATCTGCTGGTGTGTTTGGTGTGGCTGCTGGTAGTCAGGCTAAAGCAACTGGCCAGCAATCTATTGCTGTAGGAACTTATACACAGACTAATGGTGTGAATTCTATTGGTATTGGTATGAGTGCTAAAAAAGAGGGAGCCACTAGTGATAGCCCTAGTGATTTTGAAATTAAAACAAATAGCGATCGTGCGATTGCTATTGGTAGAGGAACGTATGTTGGTTTAAAAGCTAAAAAGGCAACTGCTATTGGTGTAGGCAATAAAATCATGGGCGGAACAACTAATACGTCTAATAATGCAGTACTTCTTGGTACCTCTTCGTCAATCACAGAAGGTCAATCTAGCTTATTATTGGGGAATAAGGCAAGCATTAATAAATCTCAGAACGCTGTAGGTGTTGGTAGTCAATCGAGTATAAAAAACTCTATGGCAGGTACTGCAGTAGGCTATTTAGCGATAGCTAAAGATGCAGAACAAGGCACTGCTATTGGTGGCGGCAGTATAGTAAGTGCTAAACAAGCTACAGCTGTTGGTGGTAGTAGTGAAGTATCTGCTGCACAAGGCGTAGCTATTGGTTATAAATCTAATGCAGGTGTAGCTCATGGTGTGGCTTTAGGTACATATTCTCAAGCAACTCGCGCAAATAATTATATGGGATATAATCCATTAACAGGAACTGTAATGGAAAATGATGAAGCTGCAATTGCAAAAGTTCTTGGTAGAGAAGCAGATTTAGAGGCGTATAATGCTACTATGCAGAATTCAGATCCAAAGAGCCAAGAATATTTAGAGGCAAAAACAAATAAAGAAATCCTGTTATCTGCATATAAATCGGGCATGTCTGCTGTATCTGTTGGTCGAGTTAATCTAACTCGACAAATTACTAATGTAGCAGCTGGTACTGCAGATACTGATGCAGTTAATGTAGCACAATTAAAAGCAGCTAAAGTAGAAGTAGCTGCCGGCGCTAATGTAACGGTGGATACAGATACATCTCTTGGCTACACTAAATACACTGTAAACTCTGTTGATACAGATACAAAGTTGGTAGATGGTACAGTTACATATGGTAACGATGGAGTAGGAAGTATTACTCTAAATACAGAGCAAAATGGTACTACAGGGACAGTTTCTGTAACAGGTCTTCACGATAAATATATTACTGGTGCCAGCATGACTGGTAATACATTAACTATTAATCGTAATGATGGAGAAAATTTTACTGTAACAAACATTGCCACAAAAGACGATGTAAATACAGCTGCTGGTAGTAAAATTGACACATTTACTGTAGGTACAGATGCAGCAGCACAAGCGAATGGTATTGATGTAGATAAAGAAAATACACGTTTTGACATTTTAGGTGCTAATGAAAACATTACTACAGAAATAGCAGGCCGTCAGGTTAAAATAGGTTTAGCTAATACATTAAACTTAACAGATGCTGGCTCGATATCCTTTGGTAATGGCGCGAATGCAGCAAAAGTTGATGCGTCTGGTTTAACTATTTCTGAACAGTTAAAATTCACTAATGATGGCATTTCGGCCGGTAATCAAACAATAGACAATGTGAAGAGTGCTATTTCAGATAAAGCTGGAACTCAATTTACGGATAAATTGAATGCGGCTAATGAATCTAATCCTAATTCAGCAGTCAATGTAAGTGATCTAAAACAAACTGCTGAGGCTTTAACAGGTCAAATTGGTGATGCCAATACAGCTGCTAATAGCAAGCTCGAAAGCTTTGTGGTGGGGGCAGATAAAAATTCTACTGCTGCCGGCATTACAGTAGACAAAGGCACTGAAGGTAAAACAAATCGCTTTGATATCGTTGGAGCCGATGAAAATATTACAACTAAAGTCAATGGCAACACAATTGAAGTTGGTTTAGCTAAAGATATTACTTTAAATGACGGTAGTGTAACTACTACTAAAGATGGTGTTACGACTAAAGTTGATGGCACGGGCGTTACAATTACACCAAGCAATGGTGATGCAAGTAAATCTGTGTCCTTAACTAATGAAGGCCTTAATAATGGCGGTAACAAAATTACTAATGTTGCAGATGGTGATGTAAGTGCTTCTTCTAAAGATGCTGTAAATGGTAGCCAATTGCATGCTGTTAAAGAAGAGTTAAAAGGCGATATCAATGACTTAGAAAGCAAATTAGGTGCAGCTGGTGATTTAACTAAAGTTGACCAAAATGGCAACCCAGTTGTAACTGGCAATGATGGCAAGAATTACAACCCATCTGATGTTGATGAAAATGGCAACCCTAAAGATGGTGCTAAGCCTGTTGAGTCTACCTTAGGTTCTGGTGCTGATACTAGTGGCCTAGGTCTAGATAATAAGGATAATAGTAAACCTATTACTGAACAAGAAGCTAAAGACATTGTTGGTGGCACTCCAGGTGCAGATGGTCAACCAGGTAAAGATGGTCTATTAGACAAAACTGGCCCATCTTTGAGCAATTTAGCTACAATTAAAGACCTTCAAGCCGTAGCACAAGCTGGTCTTGACTTCGGTAGTGACACTGGTGATACAGCACATCGTGCATTAAGCCAAAAGTTAACTATCAATGGTGGCATTTCCAATGAAGAACAATTAACTGATAACAATATTGGTGTTGTTTCTAATGGCAGTGATACATTAACTGTTAAACTTGCTAAAGATATTAATCTTGGTAAAGATGGTAGTGTAACAACTGGTAATACTACAATCAATAATGATGGTCTTACTGTAAAAGGTGAAGATGGCAAACCTGGTACTACTGTTGGCTCCGATGGCATGGTAGTTAATGGGGATGATGGAAAACCAGCTACAACTGTTGGCAAAGATGGCATTTCTACAAATGGTAAAGATGGTATCTCCGTAAATGGTGAAGATGGTTCTTCTACAACAATTAAGCCTGATGGTGTAACGTCTAAAGATCCTAATGGTAACTCCACAGTTTTTGGTCCTAATGGCGTAGAAGTGAAGGACAAAGATGGCAATACAGTTGTAACTATTAATGACCAAGGTATTTCTAATAGCAATGGTGGCCCAACTAACTTAAATGATGGTTTAAATGTACCTGGTGGCTTAGTTGTGACACCTGGCAAAGAAGTAAATGGTCAATATGTTCCTGGCAGCATTAGTGCTGAAGGTAATCGCATTCAAAATGTGGCACCTGGTATTGAAGCAACTGATGCCGTTAATGTAGGTCAATTAGGTGGCGTAAAACGTGACTTAAGCAATCGCATGAATACAATTGGTGCTCATGCAGCTGCTATGGCAGCACTTCATCCAATGGAATACTTAGAGGATGAAAAATTATCTGTGGCTGCTGGCGTAGGTACTTTCCATAGTAAACAAGCAGTAGCAGTAGGTGCGTTCTATCGTCCAAATGATGATACAATGTTCAGTGTTGGTGGCTCTTTCGGTGGTAGTGAAAATATGTTTAATTTAGGTGTATCCTTACGTGTAGGTCAAGATAGTGACTATGCGAAAGCAGCACAAAATTATAAACAAGCTCCACTTAGTACAATGACTGTTCTTGATGAAAAAGTAACAAATCTTGAAAAAGAAAACGCTGCTTTAAAAGGACAATTAGAAGAGCAACGTGAACAAATTAAATTATTGATGGAACGTTTAGGTGTTTAATAGTAAATAAATAAATGGAAAAAATTATGTGTTTTATAAAAATTTCATATTAATAACCTGAAAAAGAGGTGGAAATTTACATAATTTCCACCTCTTTTGTTTATCATTTATTATACAATTCGTTAAAATTAAATGGTTTGTAAGTTAACTTTTATGAATATCCTACTATTTTCAAATGAATTTTAAACATGGCATAAATACATCAGTTTTTACTGTCTTTATTGATAGTGAATTAAAAGTTATATCAAAATTATAAAATAGTTATTAAAATGATTTATGTTAAAAAGTGTTGAAGTATGAAGGCGAAATGAGTATAATTTAATCGTTAATAGAAAAGTTTACAAGTTTTATATAGCTTCATGAAAATAACAGGATATTTTTAATAAAACTAAAATTGTCCTGTTATGTACTATTAGATCATATATGATGAATAACCTTCACAATGCAATATGTATTTATAACCACAGTGTTCTAATTATAGTGTAGTGTAAATGTACAAGAATACGATAGTATCAATACTTGAGAGAATTCGATTGTACCACTAAAGAGTACAAAGGGGTACTACAAGGTATGACTAAAAATTAGAAAAAATTTTGTAAGCCCAAATATATAATCTTAATTTTTCAAATTACCCCCATAGGGGTCTCATTCTATCTTATTTACTGCCATTTTAAAGATGAGGGGGGCATGAAATACTTAAAAATGAGGTAGGTCAATTTGTCGTCTAGTCATCTATTTGGTCTCCATAACAAATAACTACAGTATCATTCTAGTTAAACCCAAAGAATACCATAACTTATTTGTTACAGAGAACATATAGTTATCACTAGTGTTATATCTTATGCAGTCCGTTGGCAATCTTAAAGGCTAGACCATTTGAATTACTAGCGGTCTAGCCTTTAAGATTGTTAAGGGAAAAGCCTTTTCCCTAAACCCTTTAGCCACTTAAGAAATGCATATGGTTAAACATAAGAATAAACAAAGGTTTAACCATATGCATTTCTTAAGTCTTTGGTACGTGTAACAATAGTGCCACATAAGTAAAACTATAGAACAATCAAGACTTATCATGTGCTATACTAGAGGTAATACAGTACGGTAACCATAAGGAGGGCGACAAGATGAAAAAGAAAATAATTTGTCTCTTTGTGTCGTTGTTTGTTTGTCTTATAGCAAACGTTAATGCAAGCATTCCGACATCAGAATTTTATGGAGTATGGAAGGAAGTTGACGGAACTAAGACACTTGTAATTAACGATAAGACAATCAATAATAAACATTATGAAATCGTAAAGACGGCAGACACGTATCACGGCAAAGCCTTATTACTCAGGTTAGACGGCTCAAAATTGTTGCATGATATAGCTATAGTCATGACAAACCAATCAAGAGACATCATATTTTATACAAATAGGGCAGAAGGAGCGAACAGAGTACCATATTATAAGCCAAAGAGATAACAATAAGAAAAGCCTTAAGAGTAACATTAAGTTATTCTTAAGGCTTATTTTTTTCTTATTGGTCTTCAACTTCATAGAATAAGGCTTGCTCTTGTCCGTTATCTTTTAGTAACTGAATAATTCCTTCAGGTGTCACCTCTTCAATTGGCTTGTATATGTCTTCAAACCCTTTTCTAATCTTTAGAAAATATTTAGCGTCTGAAGGTATTTCGCTCTTTCTCATATGTTTTTCAAGAGTTTTTCTATTGACAATAACATCACCTGCCAATAAAACAGCGTGGATAATCTCGAATGGAGTAGGTCTATTGGCTTGCATACCCCTTAGTGTTTTGTCTTTAAATAGGTATCTCTTCATTCTCTTACCTCTTTAAATGTTGCGTTCTCATGACCAAAAATTTCAAGGTCTATCTTGAGGTCTTGCGGTCTTAAGACGTCTATAGGCTTGTACGCCTCACCGTCTACCGTGGACATTCTTAAATATAACTTATTATCAAATTCTAGGGCGGTCAATGAGTACCGTGCCAACTTATAATTTTTAGCGGTTACAGCTTCCCTTAATTTGTTATGTATATAATTTTTGTCGACTAATACAAGTCTTGCATGAAGGACTTCCTTTATTGTCTCAAAGTCTGAAGGCTTACCGCCTTGCATTTTTCTCAAATTCTCATTTTTGAATAAATACATTATTTTGTCTCCCTTCTATAAGTAACTTATAACTCTAATGTCTTCCTGTACCTTTATTATACACTATCCGACCTTACACGTCAATACATATAATTACATTTATTTATTCTTTTCGTTCTCAATTAAAAAGTCAATAATAAGAGAACGGACAACAGCGGAAGAATTAAGCATGTTATTTTTACAGTATGTATTAAATGTGTCTCTTAATTCTTTAGGAATACGCACATTTAGATTTGTGTTATTCTCAAGATTTGTATAATAACTTTTATCCATATGTATATACCTCCCTTCTTATATATATTATAACATATGGATAATGATGTGTATAGATTGGTAAATAAAAATAAAATAGTTGTTGACACGTCAATACAAAGGGTGTATAATAAAGACATAAGGTAAGGGACAACAAAGAAGTCCCAAAAAATTTTAGCCCTCATGTGTTGACATGTGAGCACTGTAATAGACAAAAGGAGAACCTAAAATGAAAAAATCTACAAGCACAAAAACAACTCTAAAGACTATTAAGGCATTCCGTGCCATTGATGTAACTAATGCAACATATGAAGAAATGCAAGAAATCAGAAATAACAACAGAATTGAACCTATCCTATATTCTGTTGGTATATATGGAATTAGTGGGATAGTGTTTAGAGCAGGCGACAATTTTTACAAAATTATAGAACGTTGCCCAAACTTATATAACGTTCTATAAACTCAATTGGCACACAATATAGAGAAGCAAAAGGGGGAGCACTTCAGACGCTCCCCAAGTAAACCAAAAAGGAGACAAAGAGAATGAAGAAAATAGAACAACTAAATAAAGAACTAAGAAAGCACATTTTAAACAAATGGTACTCAATAGTACCTAATAGTTCAACTAATGGGGTTCTCTATAAGGACATTCCTAAAAAATCCTATGTGCTTATATATAGGATTAAAGGAAAAGTAATTTATGTCACACACGCAAGCACATTAGAAGAACTTAAAGAGACCATTATAAAAAATGGTGGTGTCTTTGAGGTTGAGCCTCACGGTGGCAATTGGCTATATTGTTTTACTGATGTAGTCATTAAAGTACCAAAAGAGTGGCAATAAGGGAGACAAATAAAATGAAAACTAGAGAAGACTTCAAGACCTATGATGAGTTTATGAAACACGTAAAAGAAACATGCACATATCACCATACAGGGGCACGACGTGAATACGTCTCACGGAAAAACCCAATTGGATAGTAAAGGAGAAATAAAAATGACACACCAAGAATTTTTGAATAGATTTAATGAGATTTCTAAAAGTCACCACGGTGAATTTTTAAGTGGTGAAGAAATAGCCCTTATCGTGAGTAACAAAGTAAATAAAATACTTGCCATCTATGACATAGACGAAAGAGACGACAAGTTATTTCAGGGGCTCAGAGAACAATATTCTGAGTTACCTCTAGACATTAAGGGGACACGCTTTATTCTGTACATGTAATTTTAAAAGGAGACTAAGACCATGACTACTACAAACAAAACTTACAAAGACGTTGAAAAAACATATATCGGTGATAGTGACATTGCGTCTCTAACTCTTTCAAGTCCTGAGGGCGTTTATCGTCTGAACTTTGGGGAAAATGGAGACTATAACGCCTATATTCTTCCTGCAGGGATTGAGATACCTGCCCATTATTCTCTTAGATATGAATGTCGTCATTGGCTCACAATCTTTGACGACCTAGGGAGAAAATTTAATTACCATTCTTATGGTGCTCAATTCAAAATATATAGGGCAGGCATGAGAGGAGTAATTATTCAGATTATCGAACCTGAAGAAAAATAAAATCGAACATAAGTAATTAAATAGAGGTGGCTCAAGATAGCGAAAACAGCTACCTCTATTTTTTATACCCAAAACTTCAATTTTACGCTCTTTTTATCGAACATACAAGCTATTAAATAGGTGAATATGTTCGATATAATAGAGAATATTCGAATAAATGTTCGATAGAATAACTCAAGAAATCCGCCCTATTTTTCTTCAGGCGGTGGCGTTATTTGTCGTTGTGCGTGCCCTTATGAGCTCCATAAGAGAAACACATGGAAGCCCCTACAGAGACGCCCTATAAGGCGAAAAATGACCTAGTTATTAAGTGTTTAAAAGGAGACAAAAGACATGACCAAAGTATTTACTATTGAAGACCAATTGAAACTAGAGAACAGCTACAAAGAATTTGCAAGGGAGCTATTCATTACAAAACACAAGGAACAAGAAGAAAAAGGACAAGCAAGCAAAACAGCAGTAGGCACAAGACTTTTGAAGTATGTAGGGCAAGACCTAGCAAAGGCAGTTAGTGCATGGTTAACTGAAGAAATCAAGCCTAAGAGAGGTGTGCAGAAGGAGCATAAGAAGCTCCTAAGTGCCCTAGTGGAAGCATTAGGCTATGATTTAGTACTTCAAAACGCTTGTGCCTTTGTGTTTGAAAAAATAATAAATAGTGTCTCACGCATTAAAGCCCCACAAAAGACTATTAGTAATGTCGCTATAGAAGTAGGAAGAGCCTTATATTATGAATGTAAACTTGAAGCCTACCTACAATTTCAAGAATCAAGAGACTTGAAAAAGAGAGTTATTGCAGAGGTCGACAAGCGGAATGACTTCCGTTACAAGTGGAATGTCATAGAAGAAATTTCAGGGCAAGACACTCAATTTAAATTCTATAAGGCAACTGATAGAGAAATGTTATCGTTGGGCAATGCACTAGTAATTTTACTTGTCGAAAATACCGACCTAGTGACCTTGTCGACAAGAGGGACAAAGGGGCTAATTTATTTAGAGCCTACAGACTTCTTCATTGAACTTTGGGAAAAGAACATAGATAACCTAGCGTCTAAAGTAAATATTAATGCTCCTACAATAGTACCGCCTAAGAAGTGGACTAGTATTTATGATGGAGCTTATTATAGCCACCCTGAAGACCTTATGAGAATTCATTGGACAAAGAAGAGAGCAAGAACCACTAGGGATTACTTAAGAAAACTTCAGGAAGTGGACTTATCAGAAATCATGCATGCAGTAAATAGAATCCAAGAGACCGCCTACTGTATCAATACAGAAGTGTTAAATGTGGTAAACCACCTAGTTGCGATTGGTGGTGACCGTGCAGGACTTGAAAGAACAGAGCCTTACGAACAACTTCCGTATCTTGAAGGGGAGACCAATGCAGATGTTATACGTGCTCACAAAAAGAGAATGAAAGAGATTATACAGAAAGAAATTGCTAGAAAGTCTAAAGCCTTACGCATGTATAAAACAATAGGAACAGCTAAAGACTTTGCTAAGTACCCTAAAATTTACTTCCCTTGCAACATAGATTTTAGAGGTCGTGTGTACCCTATTCCATTCTTCAGTCACCAAGGTGATGACCTTATGAAGTCTCTATTACTCTATGCAGAACCAACTCCTGCTAAGCATGAGGAAGACCTAGACACATTTAAAATTCAAGGCTCAAACCTTTGGGGCAACGACAAAATAGGCTATAAGGCTCAGTGCGAATGGATTGATGAAAACTCTGAACATATTCTTAGAAGTGCAGAAGAGCCACTTGCGTATACGTGGTGGGAACAAGCAGATGAACCTCTCCAATTCCTAGCTTTTTGTCTTGAGTGGAAGCGATATATTGATTACCGCAAAAAATACCCTAGTATCATTGGTTTTACTTGTCGTATTCCAATTGCATTTGATGGAACTTGTAGTGGTCTACAGCACTACAGTGCTATGTTACAAGACCCTATAGGGGGCAATGCAGTTAACTTAACATGTGGCAATAAGAAACCTAATGACATCTATCAAGAAGTAGCAGATGGAGTTATTAAGTTAGTGCAAGACGACCTAGTTAATGGTACAGCAGATGAACCTTTTAAAGTTGATAAACGTTATAAGACAAAAGAAGATACTGAAGAAGGTATTGAGGAATATGAGGGGATTAAATACGGCACAAAGACCCTAGCACAACTTTGGACTAATCACGGTATCACACGTAAGGTTTGTAAAAGACCTGTAATGACCCTAGCTTATGGTAGTGGTCGTTATGGATTTAGTGAACAAATCCTTGAAGATACATGTAAAGACAATCCTATTTTCTCAGGGTGCACTGCTCCTGCTAGTCGTTACCTAGCCGAAAAAATTAGCCTAGTTGTAAAAGATGTTGTCGTTTCTGCAGTTAAAGGAATGGACTTCCTTAAGAAACTAGCTAAAGCAATGGCTGAAGCGGACTTACCTGTTAGTTGGTGGACGCCTTTAGGATTACCTGTACAGCAACAATACATTAAGCAAGAGCAACAAGTATTAAGAACAAGATTAGGGGCAAAGCAGATTAGACTATATTACACAACGCCTGCCACTGATGAAGCAGTCGACAAAAATAGCCAACGGAATGGTGTCGCCCCTAACTTTATTCATAGCTTAGATAGTACGCATTTAATGATGGTCGTAAACAGTGCAGGTCTAAACAATTACACGACAATTCATGATAGCTTTGGAACATCTTTAGGGGAGACTAAAGAGCTTAAAGCCATACTAAGAGAACAGCTTTATAAACTTTATACTGAGTACACGCCACTAGAAACATTTAAAGAGTACGTTGAAGCAGAACTTCATAAAAAATTAGATGATGTAAAACTACCTAAGAAGGGCTCTTTGTCTCTTGGTGACATACTAAAGTCTGAATATGTATTCCACTGATATACAAAGTTAATTGAGCCACGATAAGGAGAAAGACAACCTAAAGGACTACTTAAGTTAACTTAAGAATATCTTAAGACAACTATAGTATTCCTTTGGTTGTCTTAACGTGGACTATAGTTAAAATATCTTAAGTAATACTATCTATAGTTAACTAAAGAATATCTATAGTTAACCTTAAGAATTTTAATTGGTACACGATAAAGAGAAAGAGACTAACTTTAGTCAACTTAAGACCTAGTCTCTTTTGTCGTTCATTTTGTCTAACTGAAAGGGCGTGGGAGATGGAGATACTTATAGCACTAACAATATGGAATGTTTTCAGTGTGGAAATATTTCTATTAGTTTTGTTAGTTATTCTATGGGTGATATTTGTAGAAGGAGACTAAATTATGGAGACCCTATTTTTAAAACAACAGGTACAAGCTATTGATTACTTACGAGACAAATACGAAAGCATTGGTATAAGAATTACAGAGGTTAAGAGCAAAAAAAAGTTATCACCTGAGTGTAAAAAAATGATTGAACTAGTTGATGGTGTAATAAAGGTTCAAAAAACTATGTTATGGTATCTCAGATTTGATGATGAATTTTCTTTACAGCAGGCTTTAGTAGCTATTGGCGGATTAACTGTAAATAGTAGAGTAGCTAAAAACTTGAGTGAAACTGTATGCAGTTTTGTAAGTAATGATAAGAAAAGTGACCTAATGAGCCTTTATGCAGATATAAACTGCTTATGGGATATTCACAATTCACTTGCAGAAAGTTTTGAAGGTTTAGAAGAATTGAAAAAGCTAGAGGTGTTACTAGATGAACGACTTAATGACAATAACTAGTATTGCTTTTGTGTTATACCAATTGATTATTATTGCTCAATAACGTTTATGGTAATAGACAATTGAGAGCAGAAAAGGAGACAAATGGTAAATCAAGAAGTAGACAAGGTGAAAGACGCTAAAATCCAACTCTTTGGTTTTATGTGGTATGAATGTGCTCACCTTGCAGAAATTACTACAGATAATGAAGGCAATAAAATATATCGAACATATCCTGATGGTCGTACTTCATGGACATATGACGCAAGTATCCATGGAAAATTAAACAATTGGTATGAGAGTGATGTTTATTGTATTGAAGGATTAGAGGAGACAAACTAATGGATAACAAATACATAAGTACTGAATTTTTGAATAAGTATTATAACTTACGTACTGAAATACTAAAGAGCGTTTATAACGCAGGCTATGAATATATTGCAAGAGATGAGTGTGGTAAGCTCTTTGTATATGCAGAGAAACCAAGAAGATTAAGTAGTGTATGGCTTAGTGGTTGTACCAAGTTTAATACTTTAGAGTATGTAGCATATAGAGAAGCGAATCTATGGAGTATTAAAGACTTATTTGAGGACATCAAGTGGACTGATAAAGAACCCTTTGATATTGCTAAAGAATTAGATAATGAAACACAACCGATAATTCTTGAGGGTTTTGAGGAAGACTTAGCAGGTGCGTTAGCTACTGTTAAAGAAGAACCATTAAAGCATGACGACCATTACAAAGCCTTAGGGATTGAACCGTGGGACATCTTAGAAGCCAACATGACACATGAAGAGTTCAAAGGTTTTCTAAAGGGCAACATTCAGAAGTATCTGCATAGAAATAAAGAGGGTCTCAAGGATTATGAGAAGCTCCTAAACTATGCTCAAAAATTAGTAGAAGTGGAGAAGAAACATGGCAACGACAACAAAAACAACAACGACAAATAGAACAACGAAACAGACAACTGAAGAACCAATCTTAGGAATTTATCCATTGCTTGATGATATGAAATTACCTGAGTTTAAAACAGCAGGAGCGTCGTGTATGGACGTATACTTACCTGAAAATGTACGAATTGGTGGTAAATTTCAATTTGTGTCGCAACCTATCTCGCTAGGTTTTAAACTAGACATTCCTGAGGGCTACTCAGTGCGACTACACATGAGAAGTAGTATTGCATGTGACGTACCAATTCAATTAGCTAACAGTACAGGAATCATTGATAGCGACTTTACAGGTGAAGTGACGGCTTTTGTTCGTAACTTAACGAATGAAGCATTTTATTTCTATAAAGACGAGCGTGTATTTCAACTAGAGCTTGTCAAAGATGAACGTGTGAAAACTAAAGTATTATCCACGTACGACAAAAAGACAAATCGTGGTGAGACAAGTGGGAGTACAGGACGATAGGAGACAATTACAATGGCAAAGACAAATGATATTTTACTTAAAGGTACAGCTTATTGGGCTCATGTAGTTAAGCCTGAGGAATATGAAGGTAAAGAGATTGGTTACTCAATCATGGTTAAGCTAGCAGATGAAGAAGCTAACGAAAAACTCAAGACATATCTTGAAAACTATTTCAAGGCTAATCTTCCTGATAAACCTATTGACGCCAAGACATCACCTAATTTACCGTTTAAAGAAATCTCTATCAATGGTGTCTTTACGGAAGCCGTTAAGGCTAAGACGACACATTATTTTATCGACAAGAAAACAGGGCAACGAATTGACCGCAAGGTAGCTATCTTTAAAGCAGATGGTACGCCACTTGAGGACGGCACATTAATTGGCAATGGTAGTCAAGTACAGGTAAGTGTTACTCCAAGTGTCTACCATGTAAACAAGAAAAACTTTGGTATCACCTTGCGAATCCGTGCAGTGATGGTGTCTGAACTTGTCGCATACGGTGCTAAGAGTGCACAAGACTATGGATTTGAAATCACTGAGACCCCTGATGAAAATACTGATGAGGTATTAGATGGCGAATTGGAGTTTTAATCGTAAGCGTGGCTTTAGACAAAGAGTAGACAGAAGTGTCCGCTCAAACTTTGAAGGGCGAATAAAACTGAATTTACTAAACGATGGCGTGGATTTTACCTATGAGAGTAAATCTTTTAAGTATCTCATAGAGCACAAGTACACGCCTGATTTTATTTTGTCGAATGGAATAATCATTGAAGCCAAAGGGTTGTTCTTACCTGAAGACCGCACGAAACATCTGAAGGTAAAGGAACAACACCCTGAGTTAGACATTCGATTTGTCTTTCAGGCAGACCAATGGTTAACCAAGAGTAAGAAAAATAAGTATAGTGATTGGTGCAAGAAGAACGGCTTTAAGTATCACATTGGAGACCGTGTACCAATCGAATGGATAAACGAAAGGAAGACTAATGCACGGACGTCTAAGAAAAAGAAATGAGACAAAAGTAATCTTATGTCTCTATAAGAATATGCATGAACAATCCATGCAAGACGTCTACATGAATGCAAAACGAGCAGGCTACTTGTTCTTCCCTTATCATTCTTTTATTGACTATCAAGGAGTTGTGCATGAAGGACGTGATAAAGAAGCAGTAGCTAGTGCAGATTTTATGGATAATGAAGTGGCGTACACAATCCTTGTTGATACGACAAGTAAAGCAAGAGCAACCGCTAAGCAGAAGTTAGCCGTTGAGGATTTACTTAAGTTATATCCACAAGCGAACGTTATGGAATTTGAAGGAGACATTCATGAAGACAAAATTTTACAAAGTTAGAGTTGTCGTAACAGGCACTTACGAGGATATTGTAGAAGCGACTGATGAAGCTATGGCAAGAGGAATTGTCGTTGATGACTTAGACGCTGATTTAAGTTTGATGGAACACCCTGTATATGAGAGTGATGTATGGGAACTTCCACAGTAATTCGTTCACATTTACCATGTCCAACTTGTGGCAGTAGTGACGCTTTGTCTGAGTATTCTGATGGACATACTCATTGCTTTTCTTGTGGTACTACTATTAATACTGATGATAATTTTTTTAATGAGAAAGAGTTTCTTCATAAGTACGATAGTCCCAATTGTATAATTAAGTTCATTTCAACTAGTAACGTGTCTGATTTACCTAAGCGTGGAATCACAAGAAAGACATGTGAACGTTATCAGTACCATAAATCCATGTATCATGGTAAGCCTGTTCAAGTCGCCAACTACTATAACCAAGATGGTGAACTTGTGGGACAAAAGTTACGGTTTGCCGACAAGACATTTTGTACAATCGGCAACATAGGAACTACATTCTTTGGACAACATTTATTCAACAACGAATCAGACAAGTTAATCATTACAGAAGGTGAGATTGATTGTCTAACTGTAAGCCAACTGTTCGCAAACAGGGCACAAGTCGTAAGCCTTCCAACAGGGGCTAAGGGTGCACGTAAAGTAATGGAAGCGAACCTGAAGTGGCTACAGAAGTTTGAAGAAGTATTAATACTTTTCGACAATGATGAAGCAGGAAGAAGTGCACTTAATGATGTTAAAGGAATCCTGCCAAGCGACAAGCTAAAAATCGTTGTCTTAAGCCAACACAAAGACCCTAATGAATATCTATTAGCCGACCATGGTAGAGAACTAATGGAAGCAATAGATAATGCAAAACCGTACAAGCCTGCAAATATCATCAATGGTGCTAGTCTTTGGAAAGCACTTGAAGAAGAGCCTGAAGAAGCAGAAGGCTATGATTTGCCGTGGGACATTAAAGCCAATGATATGACTAATGGAATCCGCAAAGGTGAAATAATGTTGTTGACCGCAGGGACAGGCATTGGTAAATCAACAATGGCAAGAGAACTCATGTATGACCTTGCTATGAATAAAAAATTGAAAGTAGGCATAATGATGTTAGAAGAGAACACATTGAGAACTGCTAAGGGTATCATGAGTATCCATGTGGGTAAGAGCCTACACATTTCAAGACAAGGATTAACAGACGTTCAGTACAAAAAAGCTTTTGATGAGACCTTAGGTACTGAACGTTTTGTCCTTTATGACCACTTTGGAAGTCTACAAGAGACTGAACTAGTGGAATCAATGAGAAGTATGGTCGTATCTGAGAAGTGCGATTTTCTTGTCTTAGACCACATCAGTATTGCAGTGAGTGGGATTGAGACAAAGGACGAACGCAAGATGATTGATGTACTGATGACAAAACTAAGAAGTCTTGTTGAAGAAACAGGAGTGGGCATGGTAGCTATTTGTCATCTTAAGCGGACTGAAGGGAGCAATCACGAGGAAGGTGGGATTATTAGTCTCAACCATTTACGTGGTAGTCAATCACTAGCTCAACTATCAGACACGATTGTAGCACTAGAAAGAAATCAACAAGCCACTGATGTCAAACAAAAGAATCTCCTAAAAGTCCGCATATTGAAATGCAGGTTTACAGGAGATACAGGACTAGGTGGTTATTTATATTTTGATAAAGGTACTAACCGATTGAGAGTGCCTGAGTTTGATGAGGAGACAGAGCAAGATGAACCAAGAGAATTCTAAGTTTGAAAACTATTTGTACCAACTACAAGAAGAAACATTGAACGACATGTGTACAAGTGAAGACAAATTAAGTATTTATGAAGCGTCAATCAAGCGTGTGCTCCTTAACAAAATTATTTTTAAGTGGGAAGAACTAAAGGAGATACCAAAATGTTAACTACATTCTTAATAAATCTGCTAGACAAATGGATTAGGTCGTTACAGAAGTGGTAGATGAAACTTGTTCATAAGAAAATCAGAAATCTACAGCAGTTGAACATGTGGCATACTAAACAACAATCCAAGAATATTAAAGACATGGATTATTTAAATAGACGACTAGGAGACTAACTATGGAAAAAACATTACTAGCAGATGAAGCACGAATCCTACAGAGAGCTAAAGAACGACAATGGATTGACATGCAAGTGACTGAGATGTTGTCGTACTCTTATGGTCTTATTCGTGCACAAATCAATAACCAAAACAGTAAACTCAACTCAGTATTTGTGTCGTTTAATCACGAGCAGGTGCATGATGGTGTCGACAAAAAAGTGACTGAAGCCCTAATCAAGGACGGCTATCAGGTATCTATGGAAGACGCACTCCTCAACGAGATTAGCTATCGAATCATGTGGTAGTGCCTATGTTAGTCTTTGATATTGAAACTAACGGACTACTACAGGACACGACAAAAATTCACTGCATGGTAATTAAAGACACAGAGACTGAAGAAGTCTTTAAGTATCGACCTGATGAGGTTGAAGCAGGTGTCGAAAAGCTACTCAGTGGGGATACTATATGTGGACACAATGTAATAGCCTTTGACGTACCTGTAATTGAAAAACTCTATGGAGTACACTTTGACCGCAATAAAGTCGTAGACACGCTTGTCCTTGCAAGACTTGTGTATTCCAATATCCAACAATATGACAGCCTACTAGTTAGACGTAAGCAGTTACCAAGTAATCTCTTTGGTCGCTTTAGTCTTAAAGCCTTTGGCTATCGTATTGGTATTCTGAAGGGCACGTATGCAGAAGACAATGAGGAAGCATGGGCAGTCTTTAATGAGGACATGTTAGAGTACAATACGCAAGATGTCATTGTGACTGAAGCATTGTATAACAAATTGGTCGACCAAGGATTTACAGAGCAGGCAAGTATGATTGAACATAAGGCTCAGTGGTTGTGCCAAAAGATGGAGCAGAATGGATTTGTCTTTGATGTCTCTAAAGCAGAACAGCTCAAAGTTACTCTTGAGACTGAGTTCGAAAAGGTAACATCAGAAATCCATAAGTATGCTCCAAGAATACCTGATGAAGTCTTTATACCTAAGAGAGACAATAGAAGGCTAGGCTACAAAAAAGGTGTTCCTGTACAACGCTATAAGGAGTTCAATCCTAACAGCAGGTTACAGCTAAAGTACATTCTTAAAGAGCACTACAAGTACAACTTCAAGGACAGCATGTATGAAATTGAAGTAGACAAAAATGGTAAAGAGACAAGTCGCAAGTTGACACTCAATGAAGAGACACTTAAGGCAATCTCAAATGACACTGAAGCAGGAGATGAAGTAAGACACATTGCAGGTCTCTATATGTTGTCGTTCATGTTGTCGAAACGACTAGGACAGTTATCCGAGGGACAAAACGCATGGTTAAAATTGGTAGACACTGATGGTAAAATCCATGGACGAATAAATCCTAACGGTGCAGTCTCAGGACGTGCGACACATAGTAGTCCAAATGTCGCTCAAGTTCCTGCCGTTGACGCAGAGTATGGTCATGAGTGTAGAGAACTCTTTAGAGTACCTGAAGGTTGGCTACAAGCAGGTGTTGACTGTAGTGGTCTTGAGTTGCGTTGTCTTGCTCACTACTTATATCCATACGACAACGGAGAGTACGCTCATGAAATCTTGAATGGTGATATTCATACGGCTAACCAAAAGAATGCAGGGCTTGAGACACGAAGCCAAGCTAAGACATTTATCTATGCATTCTTGTATGGTGGTGGTAATGCAAAGATTGGTGAAATCGTTGGTGGCAGTGCAGACCATGGTAAGAAGCTTAAAGAGAAATTCTTAAAGAACACGCCTGCTATCAAAAAGTTATCCAATGGAATCAAGAATACACTTGCTCCTTTTTGTGTCGCAACGCATAAGCGTGAGTGGCAACGTAAGTATCTCGTTGGGCTTGATGGGCGTAAACTTTATGTCCGCTCATTGCACAGTGCATTGAATCTCTTATTGCAATCCGCAGGTGCACTGATATGTAAACGTTGGTTGACACGGACTGAAGAACGATTGGAATCTTTAGGGTATACACATGGTTGGAATGGAGATTACTCAATGATGGCGTGGGTACATGACGAATTTCAGTGTGCTTGTCGAACTCAAGAGATTGCGGAAGCAGTCGTAAGAGAAGCTCAAGAAGCAGTGCGTGATGTACAGCAGGAGTTTAACTTTAGAGTTCAATTGGACACTGAAGGTAAAATTGGTAAGAATTGGGCAGAGTGCCACTAAGAAAGGAGACAAAGTATGATGACTACAATCACTGTAAATGGTGATACCTATGTAAAAGTTGATGACTTAATTAAAGAAACTCATAGTCTCATGGGACTAGTTGAGGACGCATTAAATGATACTGATTATTGTGAATTAACAGAAGATATTCAAGACATCTTTGATGACGTGTTTTTTAGTGTCGAAAGTTATAAAGATGAAATTGAAGGATTAATTTAGGAGTAGCCTTGGTAGAACTAATAAATTATACAAAAGATTATAAAGAATTATTGTGTCGAGCTATATCTCAGTGTTATCAAAAGGAAGCAGGAGAAGAGGTCATTAAGCATTGTCTCAAAGCAGGACACTTGAGTGTCTTAGAGCATGCTACAGCAAGCTTTGAGATTACCTGTAGTATTCAAACACTGCTACAGTTGTCACGACACAGACACTTTTCAATGACCGTACAGTCTAGCCGTGGGACAGTTCTCACTGAAAGCCTTAAGGTTGAGGACAAGAAACTTCAAGAACTGCTAGACGAACAAGTCCATAACTATGTCAACTGTAACATCGGTGAAGACATCAGTAATGAGGATAGAGCCCTGCTTGCTCCTAAAGCTATGATGTATCGACTAGTCATCACAGGCAACTTGAGAGCATGGTATGAGTACCTTCCTAAGCGTTTATGTAGTAGAGCTCAAAAGGAACACAGAGAGTTGGCTAAAGCTATTCAAGAAGAGTTAGCTAAAGTATTCCCTTTAGTGTTCGACAAAGAATTTCTGAAGTGCGATACTTGCACTGAGAGGAGTTGTAGCTTTGACTAAACTAATCTTTGACGCAGATATGTTGCTTTATGTCGCCTGCAATAGAAACGAACAGGTTGTCGAATGGGACGACCATTTGTATACCCTGCACTGTTACTTAAGTGATGTACAGCAAGCCTTTGATGAACATGTAGAGGAACTTGTCGACCTTGTCTTAGAGCACTACAACATTGAAGGAGAATACAAGATTATCATGTGTCTTAGTCACCCAAACAACTTTAGGAAAACTAAAGTGACTAGTGAGTACAAAGCAAATCGTACGACACTAAGACGACCACTCTGTTATAAGCCAATGAGAGAATGGATAGCTGAAAACTATAACACTCTTATGTTAGACGGACTAGAAGCAGATGATGTCGTTGGAATCACTGTAGACAAAAATTCAATTGCTATTAGTGGTGATAAAGATTTCAGATGTATTCCTTGTCGACAATATGATTTTATGAGGAATGAGTTCTTTGATGTCTCTAAAGCAGACGCAGATTATTACCATCTATATCAAACACTAATTGGTGATACTACAGATGGCTACAAAGGTTGTCCTAAAGTTGGTGATGTTAGGGCACGACGAATACTTGATGAATCTCCAACGTGGGAAGCAGTTGTTAAAGCGTACAAAGCGAATGGTAGTACTGAAGAAGACGCACTGATGAACGCACGTCTAGCCTTTATATTGCGTAGGGGTTATTACAACAAGAAAACTAAAGAGGTGAAGTTATGGACACCGTCATAAAAGACCATAAGTTACGACACAGGGACACTGAAGTTGAACTGATTGTCGACAAACTTATGGAGCTAGGAGACCAACATAGTGTTCTTCATGGATTAGGCAATCGTGAAACTCTTGTACAGGCACTAATCAATGCTGATGAGGTAGGAGCGATACGCACATGGTACAACGAAGAGGATAAACTTGTTGGTCTTTTGTTATATCAAGTTATTTATACGTGGTGGTCTCAAGAGACTATTGTTGCTGAAGAATTAATTTTGTCGTTAGATAAAAGATACGCAGGAATCCAACGGTTAGCGATGAAGGAGCTTGAACGAATTGCACGTGGATTTGAATCACGAATAATCATAAGTGGCAACTTAATATCCGTTGACAAAAAGGTTGTTGAAAATGGTTACGAAAAACAAGGATATCAACATAAGCATAGTATCTTTATGAAACGATTGAAAGGAGAACAAGATGAACTTTGACTATCCACGTGTAGCAGAAGAACTTCCTGAACACTTAGAAAAAGCATTTAGTAATGAGTACTTCTTTAAGCGAGACGACATGTCCGCAGAAGCTAAAATTGCTTGTCTCAAATTTAGGGAAGACATCTGTAATTATTTAAGAACATGTATTGAAGAAAGGAGTAATCGTTAGTGGGAGCAGTTAAGAAAGCAGTTAAGAAAGTTGTTGGTGGTCTAGGTAGGGTCTTAGGATTTGGTAGTAGGGAAAAAGCCAACCCTGTAGAAATTCCACAGCCAACTGTAACAGCACAACAATTAGTACCTCAAACAGAAGCAGTAGTACCTGAAGCTCCTGAACTAGGGACTGATGTTAAGAAACGCAAAAAGGTAAGCCGTAAGTCACTTATGATTGACCGCTCAACGCCAACAGGTGGTGGTGGCTCACCCTTAAACATGTAGGTGATGTATGGATAAATCATTAGAAGCTAACGCCAAGAAGTTGTACGAAAAACTTAAGACAGATAGAGACCCTTATATTCAACGTGCAACTGATAACGCTAAGCTAACAATTCCGATTTTATTCCCAAAAGAAACCGACAATGCTCAGACAAAGTATGAACAGCCTTATCAATCAGTAGGCTCACATGGAATCAATACGTTGTCTAGTAAGCTAAATCTAGCCTTATTCCCACCTAACGAACGTTTCTTTAGATTAGGTATTTCTGCCGTGTCATTACAGCAGATTGATTTACCTGAAGACAAACGTGCTGAACTAGACCAAGCACTCATGCAGATTGAAGAGAAGATTAATCGTTATATTGAAGACAATCAAATCAGAATCACGATTAACGAAGGATTACTACAGTTACTCATTAGTGGTAATTGTCTCCTCTTCTTGCCACCTGCTGAAGGCGGAGCACGGTTGTACAACTTGAAACAGTATGTAATCCAACGTGACGCCATTGGTAATGTCATTCAGATTATCACGGTAGACAAAGTGGCTAAGGCAACGTTACCTGAAGAATTACAAGCAGTTGTACCTGATGGTAATAGTGATGATACTGTAGAAGTTTACACGAAGATTGAACGTGTAGAGGGTCAATGGGTATCGTTTCAAGAAATCAATGGTGAAATCGTTAGTGGTAGCGAACAGACCTATCCAATCGACAAAAGTCCATACATTCCATTGCGAATGACAAAACAAGACAACGAACACTATGGTCGTAGTTTTATTGAGATGTACTATGGTGATTTACGAATGCTAGATAGTTTATCTAAAGATGTTGCATTCGTGTCTTCAGTGTCGTCTAAAGTCATCTTCTTGACTAATCCTAATGGGGTCACACGACCAAAACAATTAGAGAAAGCCAAGAGTGGGGACTTTGTCTCAGGTCGAGCAGAAGACGTTGTCGCCCTACAACTGAATAAATATCCTGATTTACAGATAGCCGAGAGTTGGATTGGACGACTTGAACAACGGCTATCTTTTGCATTTTTATTAAGCAGTGTTGTCCAACGGAATGCTGAACGAGTGACCGCAGAAGAAATCCGAGCAGTCGCTCAGGAGCTTGAGGACAACTTAGGTGGTATCTATAGTATCTTGTCGCAAGAGCTACAGTTACCATTGATTAAACGTATTATGGCAATTCTCATGTCCGCAGGAGAAATTCCACAGTTACCTGATGGTGTCGTAGAGCCGACAATTACTACAGGTATGGAAGCTTTGGGTCGAGGACATGACTATAACAAGTACATGACACTGATGTCGACATTGGCTCAAATTCCTGATGCTATGCAGTATCTCAATGTAAGTAATCTTGTGACTTCTGTAGCGACAAGTTTAGGCATTGAAACGACAGGTCTCATTAAGACAGCTGAAGAGCTACAAGCAGAACAAGAAGAAGCTATGGCTCAACAAATGGCAATTGGTGGTATGCAGGCAGGAATGGAAGAACAAGTGGCAAGTGGTGGAGAGGAGATGTAAGTAAAACATGGCAGAACTAGAAGTACGGACTTCAGGGGCTGAATCGACACAAGTGGAAGCAGACACTGAGGTATTAAACCAAGAAGGTACAGTAGAAGAACAAGAGGTTACCGAAGAGAACTCTAATGGTGCTGAATCACAAGAAGCTGAACAGCAACCAAAAGATGAGACTGAAGAATCTACAGGTGGTCTTCAAGCTGAACTTGATAGACAGACAAATACTGAAAAGGAAGTACAGAAGGACTTAGAATCCAAAGGACTTAACTTTGAAGAATTGTCTAACGAATACTTAGAGAAAGGAGAGTTATCTGAAGAAAGTTTAGCCAAGCTAGAACAGAGTGGCTATCCTAGAGCACTTGTCGACAGCTACTTAGACAACCTTAATTTACGAGCTGAAAAATTTGTTAATGAGGTCGTGTCGTATGCAGGTGGCGAACAGCAGTTTGACAATGTGAAGGCATTTGTTAGTTCTCAAGGTACTGAAGCAGAACAAGCATTTAATGCAGTTCTTGAGACAGGTAATTTGTCGCTCATTAAGTCCCACTTGAATGGCATTAAGGCTCAGATGGGACAATCCTTTGGTACGACAAAACCTACAATCATGGGCGTTGGCTCAAGTAATACTCAAGTATCTTTGGGCTTTGAGACAAAGCAACAACTTGTAGACGCAATGTCAGACAAACGCTATGGTGTCGACAAAAGGTACACAAAAGAAGTACAAGAAAAAGTTTTAAATTCTGATTTATTTTAATTTAAGAAATGGAGAAATCTAACTAATGGCAATAATCCAAGGTATTACTAAACAAGGTGCAGTTAAAAACACAGGTGATGAGTTACTTAATTTTCTTAAAGTATTCAGTGGTGAAGTACTAACAGCTTTTACACGAGAAAGCCGTGCAGTTAACAACCATTTAATCAAAACGATTGACAGTGGTAAATCCGCGTCCTTCCCTGTAATGGGTCGTACAGTGGCTAAGTATTTGCAGCCCGGAAACTCTTTAGACGACCAACGTACCGCTATGGAGCATAACGAACGTGTTATCAATATTGATGGCTTATTGACAGCTGATGTATTGATTTCTGATTTATTCGAAGCAATGAATCATTATGACGTTCGTTCTGAATATGCTAACCAATTAGGCGAAGCGTTGGCTTTAAGTTCTGATGGTGCAATCCTTGCGGAACTTGCTAAGTTAACTCAAGAAACAAACGAAAACTTTACAGGTGCAGGTCGACCAATTAAGATTGCGAAAACTGTTAAAGAAGTAGGTATCAATGAGGAGTACGGTGGTGCTATCGTTAACGCATTACTTGAGTTAAAAGCTCAGTTCACTAACAACTATGTACCGTTAGCCGACCGTATTGCTTACATGAAACCTGAAGCAGTGTCTGCAATCATTGCTAACAAGACAGCTATTGACCGTGACTATGGTGCAGTAGCGACAATTGTCGATGGTGAACTTGCGAAACTTTGCGGGTTTACTATTGTTCAAGTGCCACACTTAACAGCAGGTGGTGCAGACAAAGCAGGTATGGTTGGGGCGTCTCCTGCAGGTCACGACTTCCCTACCACACTTAAGAATGACGTAGCGTTCCTTGCGTGTCACCGTACAGCATTAGGTACAGTTAAACTTAAAGATTTAACTCTTGAACACGCACGTCGACCTGAATATCAAGCCGACCAAATCATTGCTAAATATGCTATGGGTCATGGTGGCTTACGTCCTGAAGCGTCCGCAATTTGTACAATCAAAGTAGGAGCTTAATCAGGGCTTATTTTTTTTTTATCTAATTTTATATTTTAATTAAACACATCTAAATGCTAAAAACTTACTGATAAATCTAGGGGGACATTCACTTGTTCCCCTATTTTTTCACACTTAAGAAAGGAGAGAAGTGTCGTGATTATTACCCCTTTGACAACTCTTGAAGCCGTCAATGAGATACTTGCTAGTATCGGTGAAGCTCCTGTAGACACAGTTGAAGAAACAGGTAATGTTGATGTCGAAAACGCCCTACAAATGCTCAACAGGGTTAGCCGACAAGTTCAACAAGACGGATACACATTTAACACAATCGAAAACTATGAGTTGCAACCTGATAGATTTACTAAAGAAATCGCATGGAATAATCAAATGTTACGAGTAATCAGTACCGACAATTCATATCTCAGGAATCGTGATGGAATCGTGTACGACGTAACTAATAATACAGACAAGTTTGATGGAACATTGACAGCTCAAGTTGTAATGCTAGTCAACTTTGAGGAACTACCAAGTGTCTTCCGTGAGTTCATCACTGTTCGTAGTGCACGATTGTTCACTAGTCGCTACTTAGGTGACGAATTGTTACTTAAGGAATTACTAGAGGAAGAACAACGAGCTCAACGTAGAGTGTTTGAATACGAGCTTGCACTTGAGAAACCGACAATAGCGTCTAATACTGATGTGTCTGATACTATTCGAAGGAGCTAATTAGATGGCAAGAATAGCACAAGTAGTAAAAAATATTATTGATGGTGTCTCACAACAGCCTGCTATCTTGCGACATGTGGAGCAACTAGAGGAACAAATCAATGGGTTTTCTACAGAAGCAGATGGTTTACAAAAGAGACCACCAACATTACATGTGAATACCTTAAGTCTAAATACAACACGACGTCCTAAAATACATATGATAGACCGTGATGAAACTGAAAAATATATTTTAGCTTTTGATGGGGATACTGTTAAAGTATGGGACGTTAACGGTAATCAGAAAGAGGTAACAATAGACAATGCTAATTATCTAAAGACTAATAACCCACTAGAAGATATTAAAGTTATTACTATTGCAGACCATACGTTTATTGTTAATAAAAAAATTAAGACAGCCATGAACAATGGTAAGAAGTCTGATAGTGGACATAATACAGGTGCTACTGTTTATGTAAAGAGTGGGCAATATGGTAGACAGTATGAAGTTATTATTGCCGACCAAGTGGTAGCAAGCTACACAACTCCTGATGGTAGTAAGCCTGAACATACGAATGCAATTGGCACAAATCAGATTGCTCAAGAGTTAGTTAATCAGATTATGGCTAAAGGATTTACAGTCCATCATGCAGGGGCAGAAAGTTGGTTTGTCGTATGGAATATGGGCGGTAAAAAGATACGTGTACGTGATGGTTTTAATAGTCAAGCAATCAGTGCCTTCAAGCAGGAAGTACAAAAGTTTACTGATTTACCACGCAACCATATCAATGGGTATATCGTAAAAGTCTATGGTGAGAACAACTCAGATGACGACTATTATTTACGATATGACGAATCTAAACTATTGTGGACTGAGTGTCCTGCTCCTAATATTCTTGTCTCATTCAATTACCAAACGTTACCCCACAAGTTAGTACGACAAGCTGATGGGACTTTTAAATTTACATGGATTGAGTGGGCTAATAGAGAAACAGGAGACGACGACAGCAATCCAATTCCTTCCTTTATTGGCAACTCTATAAATGACATTTTCTCCTACAGAAATCGCTTAGGTCTAATCTCAGGAGAATCAGTGAACTTGTCTAAGAGTGGTGACTATTGGAACTATTGGATAGACAGTGCGACATCAATTATTGATAGTGACCCTATCGACCTCAATGTGTCTCACAATAGATTTTCTGAGTTGTTCAGTGCGATACCTTTTAATCAAGACCTGTATCTATTCTCTAAACAGACACAATTCCTATTGACCTCAGATAGTGCTTTGTCTCCTAAATCGGCACAGCTAAAGCAGGTGACAGAGTTCGCTAGTGATACTAATGTTAAACCAATTGGTGTTGGTCGAAACCTTTACTTTACCGTTAAGAGAAGTAACTATACATCAGTCAGAGAATACTATGCAGTTTATGATGGGAATAATAGTAAGGACAGTATGAATATTACAGCTCATATTCCTAACTATATCAAGAACAATGTATACGCATTGATAGCTTGTGAATCTGAAAACTTAATCATGGCTTTGTCTAGTGGAGCTACCGACACAATTTATGTCTACAAATATCTTTTTGCCAATGAACAAAAGGTACAGGCTAGTTGGTCTCAGTGGAAGTTCAGTGGTGAAATCATAGGTGCAGATTTTATTGGTAGTACTCTTTACATTGTTATAAAAAGGAATGGCAATATCTACCTTGAGAAAATCATCATAAACTTTAACACTAAGGATTTTTCAAATGAACCTTATAGATGTCTTATTGATAGAAAGCAAGTTGTTACTCTTGCAGGTACTTATGATGACTACTTGTCACTCTATAAGTGGGACGCTAAGTATCATTTTAAGGATACTAAAGACAAGAAGTACTTCATGGTCTTATCTGATGGTCGCTCCTTTGAGAGCAACGAAGAAGGGTGGATTGAGTGTACCAATACAGAGAACTTAAGTGGACAGAAGGTAATTGTTGGCGTGGCATATGATATGCAGGTTGATTTGTCGACACTCTATGTTAAACAAGCAGATGAACGTGGCACTCAACCATTGAGTACATATAGGACAATCCTTCAGGACATTGAACTACAGTATGCCGACAGTGGTGAATTTGTCGTTCATGTGTTGGCTACAGGTAAGCCTGATAGAAACTATAAGTTCACTAGTCGAATCTTAGGTAAAGAAGACAACAAGTTAGGAAGCCATCCTATTACTACAGGAAAATTCAGAGTGCCTATCCATGGTACTAATACAGATACAAAAATTAGAATTAAGAACAACAGCCCACTTCCAAGTAATTTTGTGGGGTATGTATGGAAGGGCAATGTTTCAATTAGGTCTAAACAAATTTAATGAAAGGAGTTAACGTATGGATTGGCTAGGACTAGGCTTAGGTCTACTAGGAAGTTTTTCGTCACATAAGGCTCAACGACAAGAAGCGATTGCTCAAGGTCGACAAATGGCTGAACAGGCGACAAATGCTATCACGACCATGAACTATGCTTTTCAAAACTATGAACAAGAGCGTAGAGACGCCTTTGAGAGTGCAGTGGCTAACCTTGAGAGAATCCAATTGAACTCTAAGGGCTTGCAAGGAAGTGTCGACAATGCAGTGTCTGAAGAATTAGGCGATAGTAAAACAGGGCGACTAATCAGTAGAGCTACTCATGCAGAAACCTTAAGAGCGTCATTGAGTGAGAAAGACAATTATGTCCGTAAGAGTAACGAAGTTGACTTGAACAAGGAACAGCAACTAGTTAGTACTAAAGCGTACACTTCAGGATTACACCCACCGAAGCTACCAAGTAAGACAAGTATGTTCTTAGATATGGCTCAAGTTGGTCTTAACTTCTACTCACAACATAGAGCTACTGAAGCATTCAAGCAGTCTCACTATGGGCAAACCGCTAAGAGAAATAGTCGAGTGGTTACCTATGGTAAAGACCCTAATGCAGGTAGAATTTCAGTCGTTCGTAGAGATAATGTTACATATGGTCAAGACCCTAACGCAGGGCGAATAAAGGTGGTGAGACGATAATTGGCAAGTAAAGTAGAGAATGCAGTTGGCACAGCTATGCAGTATATGCCTAATGAAAAGAACGTCTATCAAGGACGACTATTAGGTGTACAGCAGAATTGGAACGTTACAGTTGAACGTGATGATGACTATGGTAATGTTGCGAAAGCTTTAGGAGCACTAGGGATTGCAGTTGGTAACAATGCACTAGAGAAAGAGAAGCAGGACTATGAAGTGGCACAAGCATTAGCTCCTTCTGTATTCTATGAACATGACGCTAAACAAAGACGTACGCTAGACGCAGTGGCAATGTTGGCTAACGTTGGTGGTTATAACTTAGCCGACAATAGATACGCAGTTGGTGTTATTGATAAATTGCGTGGGCAGTACGTGGCACAGATGGATTATCAGGATTATGTCGAATGGTCTAAAACGCAACCGCTAGCTAAGGACGCTAATGAGGAAAACGCAAGATACGACAAGTTTATGCGTGAACGTGAAGAAGCATGGACAGCTGAGAATCCTGATGTTATCCAAAATAAATATGCTTATAGTGCAGGTCGACAAGATAATGCATATGAACGTATCACAAGTAACATTCAAGATTATCACAACAATCGTGAACAGCAGAATCGACAAGATTTCATACTAGGCATGCAGTCTAAAATTGATAGTCTATCACGTAAGTATGCGTACAAAGACAATATAGACCCTGAAGAATTCCATAAGGAAATGATGGACACAATCACAAGTATGAACATTGCTCAGTCTAAGCATCCTGAAGATAACGTGTCACTGATTAAATACCTGTATGAATCATTCGCTAAGAACACAGGCAACGCTGAACTGTTAGACAAAATAGGTGAGTTCCAAGCCTACAATGGAAAACTGATTAAGGACATACTCCACCCAAGTACTTACAAAGAGTTATCCAATGCGTATGCTGATAGAATGATGAATCAGTTGAAAGTTGGAGATATTCAGTGGGCTGATGGTTTTAAGTCTAGTGTCGCTATTAAAGAAGACTTTGAGAAACTCCAAGAGGATAACCCTGAGTTAGCCCTTAGACGTGCTCCTGAGTACAACCGTAGGTACTCACAATTGAAAGCTCAAGAGGAAGCTGAGTTGAGACAACAAGCACGTAAAACGAAAGTACTAGGGAATGAAGAGATGAGGTCAGGTCGAGCCAACAGTATTATTGATAATTACCTATCAGGCTCACTTACAGGTGTACCTCAAAGTGAGAAAGATTTAGAAGCTATGGGGATTACTGTAGACGACTTAACGGTTGCTATGAAGAGTAGAATCGACCAATTAGTTCAAGCAGGTGATGACGCTAACATAGCTAAACTTGCACGCTATCCATTGTTCTCTAAACCTGTATCAAGCTACTTTGACCAACATCTAGAGACAGACATCTTGAGAGGTGAGGTAACTCCTGCACTTGAACTTGCAGTCAAACTTGCAGGTACTGATGGTAGCTACATAGAGCAAGCCGTTGGTAGTAAGTATGCTGATGACATTTTGTCGTTACGAATTTTGTCTGATACCTTTGGTATGGCTGAAGGTGTTCGCATGTTCGCTGAGACAAAAAGACGCTTGTCGAATGCTGATGAGAGCCGTTCGATTAATGATGAGTTACGTTACACGAGTGTACCTGATTTCTCAGTTTATGATATTGGTAGTGAAAGTGATAGCACTATTAGTTTTAACAGGGACACATTACCATACGCTATGGTCGAACGTGTCGACAAGATTTCACAAGTGTTAAGAGCAAGTGGTTATACCGCAGAACAAGCACGAGCAATGTCTATGGAAGCCGTTAAGCAACAATACGTTTCTGTAAATGGAATCCTTATGCCGTCTACAGATTACCATAAGATTGACACGGCTATACCTCAAGACCAACCAACGAATGTGTCTTTAAGTAACATAGTATACCACTACACAAACCACGGACAATACCCTGCTACATGGGTGTCTGATGGCTCACAAGTGTACTTACGTGTTGATGAAAATGGTACATACAAACGTATATTCTTAGACAAAATTATTAATGATACTCAGTGGTATGCAGACAATTATAAACCTGCTGATAGCAACGAAGCTGAAAAGAAAGCTCAGGAAGCTAAGCAGGCTAACGAAAGATATATATTAGAAAATCCAATGGGGGCTTTAGGTGGATAGAAAGGAGACAAAATGGCTGAAGAAAACATGCAGGGGTTTATAGCCGAAGTTGGTAGAATACTACAGACAAAGTATGGCAAGTCTAAAACCTTTGCAGACATTGCAGTCGCCCAAATGAATCTAGAGAGTGCTTATGGGACATCTAGATTAATCAGAGAGAACTACAATGCAGGGGGTCTTACTCAGGTAACCCCAAATGGTGAAGAGAATAAACAACCTGATGGTGACCTTTACTATCGAATCTTTAAGAATCCTGAAGATTATGCAGACGCTTTAGTTAATGATTTCTTTAACCACTATCCTGAGATATACAATGCACAGACCCCTACAGAGTTCGCTCAAATTGCCCACGCTAACGGCTACTTTCATGATGACCTAAATAAGTATATTGGTCTCATAAATAACGCTTATGGAAGCGATTGGGAGAACACTAACTATTATGGTGGGGTCAACCCTCTGTACGTCATGCAGGACGCTCCTGTATCTCAATATGGTGAAGAAGGATATTTAGATAGAAATTCAGATTGGCAAAACATTGCACGTGGTAATCGTACAGGCTTAGGTGGTTGGACACAAGAATTTAGTGATAGCTTTATGTCGTCATGGACTAGTAATAGCTTAATTGGTGTCGCACGCAATGCTTTGTATGCAGATAATGTTAAGCCCCTAGGTACGCCAAAAGAAGACTTAAGTAATCTTGATGATTATACCTTGAAGCAGGCGTTAGCTAACATAGGATTATCAGAGGACGACTACAAGGCTAAACAAGGTAGCCGATACGAAGCATTTGAAAACCTAAAAGCACAAGCGTTTGATAGAGAGCAACTAGTAGCCTTAGCTAAGTTGAAAGGTGAAGACTTAGACCGTGAAGAACGAATTGAATCACGTGGCACTACCGCAATGGGAATCTCAGGTACAGTGGCAGGTATGCTTTTAGACCCTATCAATCTTGTCCCTATTTTAGGTCAGGAAGCAATAGGGTTAAAACTTGCAGGTAAACTAGGCGGTAAGCTAACAGCAAAACTTGCAACATCTAAAGGAGCTCAGTTAGCTGAAATAGGATTGACTAATGGTTTAATTAACTTGTCTGATACTCACTTGTCTAACAAAGCTAACTTTAGTACTAACGACAATTATGTGGCGTCATTCTTAATGGGAGCAGGTGCAGGTGCAGGTTTGTCGTTTCTTCAACGTAAGTTTACTGCCACTCCTAAAGGAGAACCAAAGGGTAAGCACGAGCTTGCCTTTGAAGATGAAGTCGACAAAATGGCTAAATCTGCTACCACTAATGGAGCTGAAGTAAAGCCTGCAAAACGACCAAAAGCTAAACCTGTAGAAGAACCTTTAATCAAACTACCTGAAGAACCTAAGCCACCTACAGTAGAACCAATGAGTTGGCTACAGAGAGTTGACGATGACCTTGTCGCTCCTGTAACAGCAAGTGTCACTTCAAAAGCTGATATGGTCGACAAAGGACTGATTGATGAGTTAAACAGTAGATATGGTCTAAAGCTATCTGATGACTTATCTGCTGATGGTCTTATGAGACACTTATTCAATACTCCTGATGGCATTTACCTTAAGCCACCTAAACTAGTTAAACTCATGGACGCCTATGGACTTAACACAGTTGAGGACATGGCTAACCAGGCGTTGGCTTACAACAAACATGCTAAAACAGGAGCTATCAAAGAGTTTTTCGAAGGCATTGTTGGTGGAAAGTTGTCTGATGGACAGTTCAGAGACATTGCACGACACATCAAAGCAGGTGGTACTTTTGACAATCTTGAAGTAAAACTTAGTGATGGCAGTGTGTTCTTCAATGGTGCTCATCATTCTCCTGATAGTTTAGTCACTAAGGCACTTGATGATGACGCTATGTTCTTGTCTCCTGAAGAGAGTGCTAAGCGAATGCTCAATGAAGAACCTACAGTTAAACCTAAAGAAGAGCCTGAGTTTGACGATGTGTTCGCTGATGAGAAGCAAGGGCGTGCTGAGTACAACAAAGGCAACATTGCGAATGAAGACAAGCTACTTAATGAACAACAGCTAACAGGCAATAAGGTGGCACAAGTAACAGGTAGAGCACTTGAACAAAACAAGTTCATTGGTAACCGTTATGGTGTGTTCATTAACTCTTTGTCGAAAACTATGCAGAAGGTGGCACGTGTCATGGGTATAGACCCACGATTGCGTGCAAGGAACAACGTAAGTACTCCACCTGTATCTATGATGAAACAGTTGTTTATGAATAAGTACTCTAAGCCACAAGCGGAATACATGGACGCATTCCGTAAGTGGAGTATTGAGACAGGTAAAATACCACCTACTGATAACTCACGTAGACGTTTTAATGAGGAAGTCAACAAGGTGTACGATAGTTTATACAATCCGTACAATGCTGATATGTACACTTCAGACAGCAAGGCGATTAACCAAGCAGTTCAAGCCGTTAGGAACTTCCGTGAGTTAGACTTAAAACTCCATAAGATTAACGGTACGTTACCATCAGACTTTCAAGGGGCAGGAGAATTATGGAGACGTGTCGACTATGACAAACAGACACTCTTACGAACAGAGTTCGATAGCGACAAAGAGTTCTCTGCATTCATGAGGGAAGTTGCGTCTCAGTCCATAGATTGGGACAAGATGACACCTGAGTTTAAAACGAACTATTTGTCTCAACTAGAGATTTCTGATGTCGAAGCTCAAGCAATCATGAGACGTCAAGGGTTAGGCTTTAAGGTTGGTGAAGCATTCAGTGGACAACCTAATGGTTTTAAGGATATGGACGAACTTAAGAAGTACGTTGTGAATAACATCATTGCTAATGATGAAGGTATCTTTAAGGACGTTGTGGCAGGTCATTGGGCGGAACAAGTCACAAGACGACAAGACGACCTCTTAAGTGACATTCACATAGGCTCAGATAGAATGGGATACTATCAGGCACGTATTCCTATGGATACGACAAAAGCTTTTACTCTTCCAAGTGGTAAGATATTTACTTTCAATGACAGTCTTAGAAATCAGGACTTGTCGTCAATCATGGCATACGTTGCGAACCGCTCAAGTGGCACTATGGCACTCAGACGTGTTGGCATTGAGAATCCTGTAACAGACCTCAAGAAAATCTATGAACGAATTGAAGGTGAACTTACTGAAGCAGTTAAGCAACGTAAGATAACATCTAAGCAGATGACAAGGGAACTTGATGAAGTTAAAGATGTCTTCCATAACGTCAGTGGTGGAGCATTGATATTCCCTGAAGTAATTCGACCTCAGACATTTGTCGACCGCCTTAAGAATATCATCTTAACGGAATCATACCGACAAAATGGTATGAACTTTGGTATTAACCAATTGGCAGAAACTATAGGTGGCATTAGTGTCGTGGGAGCACGTGCACTTACACACTTTGTTCCTGCACTACATGACTTCATACATAACCTTAAGTATTCTAAAGACTTCAGTGCGAAGCAGTTGCGTAACTTTAAGGATTACCATTTAGGTCATTCCTTAGCGGAGCATATATGGTTTAACCCTCAAATGAAACGTGATGCATTCCAATTGCAGGCTGAGAATACAGGCGTTGGTATGAAACTCATGGGTGGCATTGAGAGTGCCGTAGACTTTGGTGCTAAAATCACGTCAACAATCAATCAAATCAGTAAGATGACACAAGCAAGTACACGTGGCATTCAAGCAGATGTCTTGCCTGAAATGATGATGTGGGCACGTGGTGAGTACAACAGTGTCTTAAGAACTAACCTGTTCAGTGAACGACACTTAGCAGAAGCAGGGATTACAGACCCTGATGGCTTTAAGAAAATCTTAAGAGACCGCTTGATGAACTTAGGAGACGAAGAAGACGCTTTGTCTAAGGCAGTCACTAAGTGGCAAGAGGAAGACATGACAAGCTACAGTAAACTTGAGATGTTCCTTAATCTTGCAAGTGGTCGTGCAGTATTAGAGCCGACACTATGGAACAACGCTAAACGTATGGACGGCATGGCAGGACTTGTACAAGGTGTCATGTGGCAGTTCAAGAACTTCTCACAGATGGCACTTAACAGTCATTTAGGACGTGTGCTCAACAATGGGGAACGTGAAGACTTCAATATGTTGATGTCTACAGCGATTGCCAATGGCATGGTATGGGCGACATCAGTCTACTTCAACTCTTATAAATACTTTGGAGATGATGAGGAGAAACGTCAGGCTTACATGGAGAAAACTCTTACGCCTGAAAGATTATTGTCTACAGGTCTCTTGAGAAGTAGCTTATTGAGTGGCATGTCGTTCGCTAATGACGCATACGAGATGTTCGCAGGTGGCACGTCTAGTCGTACTACTGTAGACCGCATGCCTGAAAGCGACAACATGATGTATAACTTCATTACTCAATTCCCTGCCGTACAGAGTGCTTATCGTGCCTTCAATGGTGTGGCAAGTACGCCTGAAGCTATGGCGAACTTGATGTCGAACAAGGAAGCCGACTTTGACCCACTGTTAAGATTATTCCCTCTTGACCGTTACATTCCAATCAAAGGAGCTTTGTCTATCATGGCTGATAAAGCCGACATAGAAGCTAGAAAGCGTAAGGAACGTAAACAACGACAAGAGTTATTTAATAAGAAGAAGTTAGAAAAACGAAAGGAACGCAATGGCACAGTACAAAACGAAAGTATACTTGACCTGCTCAAGTAGTAAGAAAGCCTACACATTTGCCTTTGATTACATCAATAAGAGGTATGTTAAGGCACGCATTAACAATACTCAAGAGTTACAATGGGGTACTGATTATACAGTGTCAGGTCACACGCTCACGTTAGTTAACAGTCCTACTGATGGGGCACTTATGGAAATCTATCGTGAGACGCCTTCAGACCGTACTGTAGAATGGTACGACAGTAGTATCTTACGTGCTAAAGACTTAAATCTTTACAACACCCAACTACTACATATCAACGAAGAGAATATCGACAAGTTAACTGATAGTGGCATTCAGGAAGACAAGATTGATAAGAAGTGGGACGCACGCTTTAAGAACATTAAGAACGTTAAAGAACCTACTGAAGACAGCGAAGCAGTCAACTTAGGTTGGCTTAAGAAGACACAAGAATCTTACTTAAGAGCGTCTCAAGCTAAAGTTGATGAAGCCACTAGTCAAGCTAACCGTTCAACTAACGAAGCTGATAGAGCTAAGCGTGAAGCCGACCGTGCTCAACAACAAGCCAACCGCAGTGAGACACAAGCAGGATTGTCTGAGAGCAGTGCAACAGTGGCACGAGAGCAGGCTGAACTTGCCACAAGTAAAGCTAACAGTGCGTCCGCTAGTGCTACTAGTGCAAGCACAAGTTTAACTAATACACTTGCTAGTGAGAAACGTGGTACAGACAAATGGACACTTGTAGAGCAAGCTAGCGACAAGTTTACAGAGCAAGCACGTGTAGTTGACGTTCAGTATTCTACAGTTGTCTCTACAGCAGTCGTTGTAGAAGACAATAAGAATACAGCAGTGGCAAACGCTGAGACAGCTATAAGTAATGCTCAAGTGGCTATAACTCAGGCGTCTACAGCTACCTCTAGTGCAACTGTAGCAACTACACAAGCGACAAGTGCTAGTACAAGTGCAAGGAATGCTTTAAGCAGTTCTAATAGTGCGTCTACTAGTGCAAGTAGAGCTTTGTCTAGTGCTAACCATGCTAACACGTATGCTACAACATCAGTATCAAGTGCAAGTACAGCGACATCAAGTGCTACACTAGCTACTCAAAAGGCAACCGCTAGTGAATCGAGTGCTACCTTGTCTAAGTACTATGCAGAGCAAGCTAAGGAAGCAAGTGGTGGAGACTACATTACTACTACTACTTTTAACGAAGCGATAGATGAAGTTGGTACTATGTTCACTACAGCTATCAATTCGCATGATACTGATGTGAACGCACATGGTGGTCTAATTGCTAACATTAATAAAGAACTAGGGAATAAGGTAGACACGACTTATTTCTCCAATGTGTTGAATGAAATGGAAGCTTTGATTGGTAGTAAGGCTAGTCAAGAGGAGTTCAATTCGTGGGGTGAAGGTGTCGCTACTATCATTGAGACAAAGGCTGATAAAGATACCGTTAAAGTACTACAAAATGAATTAGAGGGGGTTGCTACTGCTACCTCATACGAATTAGAAAAAACTAAAACTGAGTTAGACACAAAAATGCCAAAAAGTGGTGGTACGTTCAGTTCTAATCCTAATGTAAAAAGTGGCGACTTCAGTGCGATTTCATTTGAAAATACGGCAGGTAAGAAACTTATTATAGAAGGTAAACCTGATAGTATGGATATTATTGCCTCAATATTTTTACGTGATGAAGCAACAGGAACTAATTCATTCTATTATGACTTCCCAAAAAAGACAGGTAGAGTAGCAGTTTTAAGTGATAGAACCACAATAGATGGAAAGGTTGGCAACACTAGATTATGGGATATATTTCATAGATATGACAGTAATCCTAATTGGGTTGGTAAGTCATCTGTAGATTGGAATAAATTAGGGGTTTGTATCACAAACTTTAGCCAACTAGGTAGATTTGAACAGCAACCACAACAATATGGACAGCTAATCAATATACCTTACAGTAGTCCTGATGGGGGGAGTGAGTGTACACAGTTATGGATAGACCAATCAAGTGGTGACATTAGAATACGTGGCACTAATTCTACTGCAGAGTTACGAACAGTTGGGTTTAAACGATTGTTAAGGGCTGAAGAAATTGCTAACCGTAGTGTTGTGATTAATAGTTGGCATAATTCTTCAAATGGGCAGTATTGGAGAGAGTGGTCTGATGGGTGGTTAGAGCAAGGGGGCATAATAGCTAGTAATTCCGACTACAACACAATATCGTACCATAGAGCATTTAGAAACCTACCTATAGTAACAGCTACAGTTGTATCAAAGACTAGATGGTTATCGGCTTATAGTGCAAACCCATCTATTATGCATGTGACAGCAACAAACTTCAAGGTAGCAATCAAAGATACAGATGATATACATGGGTGGTATTGGAAGGCTGAGGGGTATAAAGCATGATAGGTACAAAGATATATAAAGATAATTTAGATAGCTATACTGAAGTTGCACAGTGGTGTAACGCTAATAATGCAACAATTGTGGAACGTGAGGACTACTATGAAGTAGTCCCTACAGAACCACATGTTCCAACTAGAGACGAACTCAAGTATAAGCTTAAAGCAGAACTTGAGACAATCAAAAGTGCATATATTGGAGCAACTCTAATGGACACATACAGTATTGACGAATTAGGTAAACTATATAAAAGTAAAGTTAATGAATTAAGAAAACTAGAAGGGAGCATTGAGTGACAATATTTGAACTACTAGTAATCCTTCTTCCTATTCCAAAGGAAGCATACTTGCATGCAGTAAGTATGACACTACTAATTTGTCTTCTTGTCTACCTTGACATTCTCACGAAGTGGTTTGGCATTGTCGACAGATTTAACAGAGACAACAAACTTGAATGCAATTGGAAGAACACATTCCGTGGCTTATTCTTTAGGGCATGGCGTGCAGGCTACTTAGAAAGCCGTAAGTTCCGTGAAGAACTAGGTAAGAAGGCTAAGGCATATGGTTGTGCTATCTTCATTGCAGTAGCAGTCTACTTGTTCCCTGATTATAAAATTAATGGAATACTTGCAGATGAAACACTCAGTTTTATCATCTACTTAACAGTAGTGGTAGCTGAGTGTTTTTCTATTGTCGAAAATCTCAAAGAGATGGGAGTTAAAGAAGCAAGTTTTGTTAAAGATGGCTTACTTGCAGTCCTAAGAAAATTTGGTGTTAATCCGACAGAAAGGAGAGACAAAGATGAGACAAATTGATTTCTCAGAGTTAAGTAACTATACAGTACCTGCACGTGGGCTTATCGACACAATTTATTTACATTGGACAGCAGGTCGTTACAATCAACCGTTTGGTGCTTACCATATCAATATTGATGGTGATGGTAATCTATGGACTGATATGGACAGCTTTACAGACTACAAACAGCATACATGGAGACGCAATAGTCGTGCTATTGGTATCTCTTTAGATTGTGCCTTAGGGTCTTACATTACAGCAGAAGGTCAAGTTATCCATCAGGGCTTCCCACCAACTCCTGCACAGCTTGATACGATGGCTAAAGTTGTCGCTAAGATTTGCATTGAGATTGGCTTACCGATTGAGTATTGGTACGTCATGACACATGCAGAGATTGCTAATGTTGATGGGTATGGTCTAGGTGATGGTGACCCTGATATGAGATGGGACTTGTATGGTCTAGGCGACAGTATTCGACAAAGAGCACAGGAGTACGCATATGAATGGGGCTATTAAGAAAATCGTATACATTAGCTTAGCAGTTGTTTTTGCGTGTACCTTAGGGTTTATCCTTTGGAGTTATCTTACAGACAAACCTCAGGATAAACCACCTGCTCCTCAAGTTGAACAAAAGGAGAATACAGTACGTACAGGATTTAAAGAGACAACTAAGACAATTGCTCAGTATGTGCCTAAGGCTAACTATGAGGACGCTGATGTTGAACTAATAGCTAAGCCTAAGCCACTCAAAGTGTCCATCAATGGTAAAACTCAAGAAGTCCCTACAACTACTGTTAAGGAAGACCATAAGCTAGACAATGGAAAACTAGTGGTGACTGAAGAACGACAAGTAGTTGTTGACTTAGTTGTCCCTGAACAGCCTAAGTTTAAAAAAGGGGTCTACATTGAAAATGACTTGTCGAATGGAACTAAAGACCTATCTGTAGGTGTTCGTGCAAGTTATCAGACAAAAGAGTTTGATGTCGACCTAAAAGCAGAGTTATGGAAAAAGAAAAGTGAACATAAAAGAATTGAAGCCACAGTAACTAAGTGGTTTTAACAGATATTCAATTTGAGACGCTACAGCCTGCTCACAGTGAGGTTTTAGCGTCTCTAATTGTTTTCTAATGGTTTTATATAAGGAGAAACATAATGGGTAAAAAAGTGCGTCTCAGAGTACCTAAAACAATTTCATACGCAAAAGCTATTCGACAGAAGTGTTTAGATTGCACTTGTAATCAATCTAATGAAGTTAAGTTTTGTGTTATGACAGATTGTCCTCTATTCCCTTACCGCTTTGGAACAAGTCCTGAGACATACATAAAGAGAAACAAGGACAACGTGATAATTGTTAAATAAGTGCGTCAGGAGAAGGATTTATAGCCTGAAAGATTTTTCTAAGGTATTTATACCTAAAACATTCTAGAGACGCTCAATCACGTTCCTGAGTAGCATTTGAGACATAGAAAGGAGCATATGGGTAAGAAAGATATTGAAGTTTTCGATAGACGAACAGCGATAGACACGATTGCTGAACTTGAAGTGATGGCGCTTAAGGAAGGGTTGGAAGACCCTGAACTCAGAAGGAATCCATCATTTCTTGAGAAAGTCCGCAGGTTTATGAAAGACCACCGTCTTGAGACAACAGCTAACTTAACAACCATAGTCCAACAAACAGTGGCTAAAGAAATTCCTATTTTTGATGATGACGAGGAAGAAGACTGATGGCGACAAAATGGACTACTGAACAGATTATTAAAGCTAAAGAGGATTTTCGTGTCTTCCTCTTTATGGTGTGGGAAGCTATCAATCTTCCTGAACCTACAGAACTACAATACGACATAGCGAATACACTACAGAACCTTCCTAATGACCGTTTCATTATTGAAGGCTTTCGTGGTGTCGCTAAGTCATTCATAAGTTGTGCCTTTTGTGTATGGCAGTTGTGGAGAGACCCTCAGTTAAAGATTGAGATTATATCCGCAAGTAAAGACCGTGCAGACGCCAATGCAGTGTTCATTAGAAACATCATTAGGTCTCTTGAGTTCCTTGAACACTTGAAGCCAAGGAAGGGACAACGAGACCAACAAAACTTATTTGATGTTGGCGAAGCAGTACCTGATATTTCTCCTTCAGTTAAATCTGTTGGTATCACAGGTCAAATCACAGGGACACGTGCAGATATACTTTTAGCTGATGACGTGGAAGTACCTAACAATAGTGGTACTCAGATACAGAGAGACAAATTAGGAGAAGCCGTTAAAGAGTTTGACGCTATCATTAAACCTAATGGTTACATCATTTATCTAGGGACACCACAGAATGAGATGAGTTTGTACAATGAGTTACAGCAGAGGGGCTATAAGGCACGCATATGGACAGTCATGTATCCTGAGACACAAAGTGAACGTGACTACTATGGCGAACGTTTAGCCAAAGTTATAGCCGACAAGTATGATAGTAATCCTGAGTTGTACTCAGGTAAACCTACAGACCCTAAACGATTTAATGAAGAAGAAATATATAAACGTAGGTTGTCTTATGGTAAAGCAGGGTTTGCCTTACAGTTCATGCTTAACACTAATCTTAGTGACGCTGAGAAGTATCCGCTTAAAGTCTCAGACCTAATTGTGTCGAGCCTTGATATGAACGAAGCAAGTATTACATATAGTTGGTCTAATGAACGACTTAATAGGTTGCATGACATACCTTGTATAGCACTCAAAGGTGACTACTATTATGAACCTAATAGTCGTAGTAGTGATGTCTTACCTTACAGTGGCTCAGTCATGGCAATAGACCCAAGTGGGCGTGGTGTTTCATTTTGCCTCACCCACTCTAATAAAATAAACCCTTTTAACTCAGGGAAGCCTAAGGAGAAATCTATGGTAATCCTGAACGAAGCCTTATGGAACGTGCAACGACTATCAGTACACTCAAGCTGAGTGGAAACAGAGGGATAACGAAGATATAGTCTGAACAGTATGGAAACATATTGAAATAGTGTAGCGAACTATTGTAACAACTAAACAGGAGTAACAAATGACAGAATTTAGAAGTAAGACAAGATTATACAAAGTTTACTTTATCCATGAGTTAGGAGAAGTAGACATCAATAAAGGTTACATAGGAATAACTAGAAGAAGCCTACAGTACCGCTTAGGACAACATATGAATAGTCAGAAGTTGGTTGGTAGAAAACTTAGAGAACTAGGTAGAGACTTTGTCGTCATTGAACAGCTTGCAATGTTACCTAAAGACAAAGCATTAGATATGGAATATCAGTTGAGACCAAGACGACACATGGGTTGGAATGTCATGGCAGGGGGCAATAAGAAAACAGTTAGATGCCCTATGTGCGGTAAGTATTTGCCTAAAAGAAAAGAAGGGACAATATGTCAGACATGTAGACCGACGAAATTTCAGATTGGACATACCCCTGCTAACTTTGGGACAGGTGAGAAGTATAGACTAGTTAGTCCTGAAGGTATTACATATGAACCTGTATCACTAACTCAGTTTTGTCGAGAGAACAACCTTACAGCTCAAAATATTCGTAAGGTAGCTAAAGGAAAACGTAAACACCATAAAGGTTGGACAGCAGTAAAGATTGAAAGATGAAACCGCTTATGCAGTCATTAAGTACCTCAATGGTTTTCTTTTCTGTATGGAAGTAGGGGGCTTTAAGGGTGGCTATTCTGATAGTGTCTTACAGCAGTTAGCCAACAAAGCGAAGTTCCATGGAGTTAATGAGATTGTCATTGAAGCGAACTTTGGCGATGGCATGTTTACTAAATTGATTACACCTATAGTTATCCGTACACACCCTTGTGCTATCAGTGAGGTTAAGAACTATACACAAAAGGAAGCACGTATCATTGACACTCTAGAGCCTGTACTTATGAGACATAAGCTTATCATGAACACTCAAGTTATCACTGATGACTATGCTATCTATGAAGCTAATCCTCAGTATTCTTTGTTCTATCAAATGACACGACTTAGTAGAGACAGAGGTAGTCTTGCTCATGATGACCGCCTTGATGTCTTAACTATGGCAGTCAAGTATTGGCTAGAGCAAATGGATAGAGATGAATCATTTGGTCGTGATGAGATTATCGAAAGACAACTAGAGCAGTGGCTAGATCCTGATAGAGGTGTCATGTGGATTGAAGATAAAGGCGACAATAAGATTGGCAATAGGTATAACTTTGTATCTAAGGAGTTCTACTAGGAGTGGACAAAATGAAAGATTTGTTCTTGATTAATCTAATTGAGCCACAATTATATAACTTTTTAATTGAGCCACTATAAAGAGAAGGACGACAAAAAGAAAAACTAAAGTTATATCTATACGTCATCTTAAGTTGACGACAGAAGTCCTTTAGTTAACTAAAGTATAACTTAAGATAAACTGGTGGTAAGTCCTTTAGTTTACTAAAGTATCTCCCTTAAGTTCTCCCTCACATTCTCCTTTAGATTTCTAAAGGGTTACCACCATGATTTTTTAAGAGTCTCCTTTATGGACATTCATTGATTAAGTTCAATGGGTGTCCTTTTTTTTATTTGAAAGGTTGGCATTATGCACACTATAAGAGACATAGCGTTGACTTTAGGTGTGACTGAAGCAACGATTAGAAAGAAATTAAAACTATTGAGTGTCCCTAAGGATACTAATGGTCGACTTATTATAACTACAGACAAGTACATGGAGTTACTTTACAAATACTATCCTTCAATGTATGCTAAAGTTAGTCATACAGTAGTACCCCTTGTTAAACGAAAGGATAGTAAAAGCATGAACAAGGGGAAAATTCAAAGAGTAGTCCAAAGAAGTGGTAAGGTGTACTATTACATTCGACAGTTACCGATAGGTTACGATGAACATGGTAATGTGATGTACGCTAAGACCAAACAAGGGTATAACTCAAAAGAGGAAGCAGAGTTAGCTAGAGCACAACTGATAGCTAGTCGTGATGAATCCATTGAGTTATCTCTAGGAACTTACGTTAACTACTGCTCAAACTTCATAGAAAAACAAGAGTGGGCTGAAGGAACTAAAGTTGGTTATAGAGGTGTCTTAAAGAAGTACTTCAAACCATACTTCAAGAACACACAGATTAAAGACCTAACAGTGGCTAAACTTATGGGATTTGTCGAATCCATTACACTGAACCGACAAGGTTGCAGAGGATTACTACAGACAACACTTAGGAAGCTCTACAGAACTGAAGTGATAACTAAAGACCTCTACAGCTATCTAGACTTCCCACGTGGATACAGAAGCCCTAAGAAGAAACGTAAGCCACTCACTAGACAGCAACTAGTTAAACTATTTGAATGGGTTAAGGGTCACAAATTAGAATACTTAATCCATCTACTGTTTAAATCAGGATTGCGTATAGGTGAAGCCTTAGCACTCTATAATGATGAAGTAGAACTGCTAGAAGACGACTTAGTAGTCATAAACATTAATAGTTCTATAGGTATCGTTGGTAAAGGCTTATATGGTCGTAAGGCGACAAAGACATTGTCTAGTAAGCGTAAAACTTATGTTTACGATAGTTACTTGTGGCAACTCTTGAAGAAGAAAAAGGAAAGCAACACGACAAAATGGTTATGTGAAAACCGAAGTAAAGTTAGTCATTTGTCGTACACTAACGTCTATGATAACTTCATAAGACCTGCTAGAGAGGACTTAGGGTTTGAAGTATATCCACACTTAGCAAGACACACATTTATTTCTCACAGTTTAGCTAATGGTATTAAGCCTGAAGACATAGCTAAGCAGGTTGGGCACACTGATACGACAATGATTTATAAGGTCTATGGTAAATCTGTAGATGAACTGAAAGATAGCTACAGAAACTTTAGAATAATTTAAGTACAATCTTAAGGTACAATCGTGGTCTACAAACCGCACAACCGTGGGAAAACACAACAATTGTAGTGTAAGCAGTTATATCATCATAAGATTGAACTAAAGAGCATAAGTAGATGCTATATAAGGCTTAGATTACAGTGTATGCTGTAATCTTGTGTTTGAGAGTAAGATTGTGTGACAAGGAAGTGAGGTTTTACTTAATGAAAGTTCAAAGTAAAAAAATGACAAAATTTGTTGCTGCTATGCTTGTTGGTGTAGTTGGTACTGGTTTGTATAGTGCTGATGCAGCAGGTTTAGCTGGTTCTTATGTAGGGATTGGTACAGCGCCAACAGATGCTACAGTCGTTAAGAGTGGTAGTGAATATAATGCGAAAGATATTGTGGGGTCAAGCAAACTTATTGACTATCGTCAAACAACAAATAGCCAAGGCAATGCATTTGAGCGTATTCCTACGAATAACAATGAGAATGGTGAAGGTGTAGACGGTACAGCTACAGCTAATGACAGCAGAAAAGGGATTGGCACTACAGCTATTGGTTTTGGTACATATGCATCTCGTGGATATGCTACAGCTATTGGCACTTACAGCAGTGCTATTGGTGGTAGTACTGCTGTTGGCGCTGGTACATATGCAGGTCAATATAGCTCAGCTTTCGGTCGCAATGCGTATGCGAATAGCAAAGGGATTGCAGTAGGTGATGCTGCTCGTGCAGCAGATGGCTTAGCGATTGGTGTAGGGGCCTCTGCAGGGCAATTCTACAAATACATTCAAAGTAATGGTACTCAAAACCATGGTGCTATTATAAATAGCATTGCTATTGGTCCTGATGCGACTGCTGTAGGCGGTACAGCGATTGGCGCTAAAGCACAAACTAATAGTTTATATGGTGTAGCGTTAGGTCAAGGCTCTAAAGTTTCATACAATGGTGTGGCACTAGGTGTTAATGCACAGGTTACAGCTAAAGGCAATGGTGGCATTGCCTTAGGTACATCCAGTGTAGCTAATCGTGGGGCTGGTAAAATTGGTTATATGCCATTAGTTGATGGTGTTAAAGGTGAAGTAGCTGCTAATGACAGCCGTTTAGCTGAAGTAATGGGCTTAAGTGATGACATTAAAAACTTTACTACTACATATGCAAACGAAATTTCAGAATATAATCAATTAAATAAAAAGTACAGTGACATTCAATCACAGCAAGAAGCTCAAAAACAGATTATGATAGCCACTAAAGGCAATGATGATGCTGCTTATAAAGCTGCCAAAGCTGAATATGATAAATTAAGCAAAGAAGCTGTAGCAGCTACTGATGCACGTAATGCGTGGACTGCATCCCATCAAGATTTCACGCAAGCTATGGCAAAGCAACAATCTGCATTAGCTGCTTTTAAAGCTACTGATGGTGCAGTTAGTGTTGGTTCTGATGCCTATGTTGATGCAAAAACTGGTAAAACAATTCAAAATACTCGCCAAATCATCAATGTAGCGGCTGGTACAGAAGATACGGATGCTGTTAACGTAGCACAATTAAAAGCAGTGGAAAAAACAACGGCAGATAAAGTGTCTAGCTTCACTGTAGGGAATGGCCCAAAAGCGGCTGAAGGTGAAGAGGCTCCAGCAACCATTACAGTAGATAATGAAAACACTCATTTTGATATTATGGGAGCTAATGGCAATATTACGACTGAAGTAGATCAAAATGGCCGTGCTATTAAAGTTGGCTTAGCCAATACCCTAAACTTAGGCAGTAATGGCTCTATTTCCTTCGGTGATAATGGTACAAAATTAGATGGGAATGGATTAACTATCGTCAATGGACCATCTATTACTAATGATGGCATTAACGCCGGTGGTAAAACGATTACTAATGTAGGTAATGGTAGTATCGCTGCAGGCTCTAAAGATGCTGTAACTGGTGGTCAAATTTACGAAGAAATTCAAAAGATTACTGGTGAAAATGGGGCGTTAAATGGTAAAGCTGATTCTAATTTAAGCAATATTACAGAAGCAGGTAAAACTGTAATCAATAATATTTCCACTGAAGCAGCTCAAAAAGCAGTAACAGTGAAGAGTGGCGATGCTTTTGTTAATGTAGAATTAAATGCAGCAGAAAAAGAAAAAGGTGTAAATCAGTATGATGTAAGCCTTAATAAAGATACATTGCGTGATGCCTTAGGTACTGGTAAAAATGAAGCTGGTAACAAAGATTTAGTTACTGGCGATACATTACATGAAGCCATTAGTAATGTTGTTGCTGGCCAAGCAAGTGATGAGCATATTACTAATTTAGCGCAAAAAGCAATTGATATTAAAGATGGTGAAAATACAACGGTTACATCTAAAACTGAAGATGGTGTAAAAACTTACCAAGTAAATGTATCTGATGAAGCAATTAAACCAGCTGTAAAACCTGAATTAGATCAAAAAGCAAATCTTGATGGCTCTAATTTAACTCCAGACGCTATTACTAATTGGAAAGATCAATTAGGGGTAACAAATGAAGTATCTGGTCTTAACAACCGAGTGGATGGCCTTGAAAGCAATGTGTCTAACTTAAATAACCGCGTTAACAAACTTGACCAACGCGTAGATAAAGTAGGTGCTGGTGCTGCGGCTCTTGCTGGAATTCAATCCAGATGATAAATTCTCCGCTTCTGTAGCTATGGGCAGCTACAAAGGTGAAGGGGCTGCTGCACTTGGTGGCTTCTATCGTCCAAATGCTGATACCATGTTCAGCATATCTAGCACAATCGGTGATGACCCAATGTTCAATATTGGTGTGTCCTTGAAATTTGGCGATAAAGGCGATGACATTTACCGCAATGCCAATGCAACTAACATTAGTGCTTTAACTAATGAAGTAGCATCCTTAAAAGCTGAAAATAAAGGTCTTGCTGATCAAGTAGCTAGCCAAAAAGCTGAATTGGATAAACAACGCGAATTAATCCAACAATTAATTGCCAAAGTAGGTATGTAATCTACATAACTTTAGATAAAAACTTTCCAAGCGTAACAATCGAATAGTATATTCTTAATAAAAATGCTTACCATATCAGTGGTAAGCATTTTTTATATATAGAACGTTATTTACGAGGAGTAGATTATAAATAGAATCAAAATGTAATGAGATTATATCTAAAAGGTACAATTACTTTAATAAACATAAATTTTGTGGATAAGTAAAATTATTCAATTTATTTATTGATTTAATAAATCAAAAGTGTTAATATTACCGGTAATTGAGGCGATTGTTGAAATAATATTTAGTTTTTTGTTTTGGGAGTATTAAAAGCGTACCAAAGTAGTCCTTGATAAGGATTCAAAATGAATGTAATATGAAGAGTATAGGTAATATTAATTGTACTTAGAGGGGGAATGTATTTTAGCTTCATCCGGAGCTAGCAAGTTTTTAAAGATGTAAAAAGTTTATTACTTACAGGTTTGATTTTTTGTAATGTTAGGGAGACAAATTATGAGTAAGTTTCATTTAGAAAAAACTACAAAATCCAAGAAATATTCTTATTATACACTACTAGCAGTGGCAGCTTTAGTAGGTAGTGTAGCATCGGGTGTTACTAGTGCGGCAGGCCCGCTTAAAGGTACTAGTCTTATTTTAGGAGATCAAGAAGGTCATAAAAATACAGCACAAGCTACATATAAAGACCAGGTAAGTACGGCTATAGGCTTTGATAATGTAGCAATTAATAATGGTACTTCCATCGGCTATAACAACAATAGTAATACATCCGCTGTTGCCATTGGTCATGATAATATAGCACATAATTCAGGCACTGCTATTGGTAATGATTCCATCGCTATTGGTGGTATCTCCATTGGTTCTAAGGCAAAGACTGGTATTAGTAATATATCAATATCTCCTACACACCCAAATAAATATTTTACAGCACCAAATTCAATTGCCTTAGGGAATGAAGCAAGCTCAATGTCAGGCACTGCCATAGGGTATAAGAGCCAATCTAATGAATATGGTCTAGCCATTGGTGAAGAAGCTAAGGCTCTTTATGGTGGAGATGCTTTTGGTAATTCTGCAAGAACTGAACGCGCTCAATTTTCATTAATGCGCCAAGAAGGTGTAGCGTTAGGCAATAACTCTGTTGCTGATAGAGGATTCGGTTCCATTGGTTATGTTCCATTATCTGAAAATAGCCCCGCTAGTTTAGAAAACTCTATGGCACGCGATTTCGCTTTGGCTGAGCAAACAGGGAATGCTAAGACGCAAGAAGTAGTAAAAGCTTTTTATGATACATATGGGGCACAATATGAAGAGTATGAAAAGACTTTTAAAGAATATGAAGATAACTATGTAGCGGTCTATGAACAAAGAGAGAAGATGAATAGAACAACATATGCCTCTGAAGAAGCTCGCCAAAAGGATTTGGCTGTTCTACTTGACAGAGAGGCAGCTGTGAAATCTTCTATTGATAAACTAAATGAGTTAGAAAAATCTGGCATTAAAAGACCGTTAATTGAAAAAGACAATTATTTAGGAACATGGAAAGCTACGGGTGGTGCTGTTAGTGTGGGCCGTGCCACTCAATATGATGAAACTGGAAAGCAAACCGTTGGGCCAATTACACGTCAAATTACTAATGTAGCAGCAGGTACAGAAGATACTGATGCGGTTAATGTAGCACAATTAAAAGTTGTAGCTGATGAAACAGCAAAAAAAGCAAATCTTGATGCAAGTAATATTACACCTGATCAAGTTAATAAATGGCAAGTAGCATTAGGTATTAATCAAAATACAGTAGGCAATGTTGATGCTATTACTTTATCAGAAGGTAAGAATGTAGATATTAACACTACATACAATGATGAGAAAACACAGGTTAATTATGAAATTTCTGTAGAGGACAGTGCAATTAAAGGGGCTGTTATGCCAGAAGTTGACAAAAAACTAGATACTAAAGCAGATCGTGATGCGTCTAACTTAACAGCTGTAGATGTTAATAATTGGAAAGAAACTTTAGGTGTTAACAGTATCTCCAATAATGTATCTGGCTTGCAAGACCAAGTGAATGGTTTAGATACTCGTGTGAATAAGTTAGGCGAACGCGTAGATAAAGTAGGTGCCGGCGCTGCTGCTCTTGCTGGTTTACATCCATTAGAGTTCAATCCAGATGACAAATTCTCTGCTGCAGTAGCTATGGGTAGCTATAAAGGGCAAGGTGCTGCCGCACTTGGTGGATTCTATCGTCCAAATGCTGACACTATGTTCAGCGTGTCCAGTACACTTGGGGATGAAACAATGTTCAACATTGGTTTATCCTTGAAATTTGGCGACAAAGGCGATGATATTTATTGCAATGCTAAAGCAACTAATATTAGTGCATTAGCAGATGAAGTAGCTTCCTTAAAAGCTGAAAATAAAGAGCTTGCTACTCAAGTAGCTGCTCAAAAAGTTGAAAACCAAGGTCTTGCTAATCAAGTAGCAACTCAACGCGCTGAATTAGAACAACAACGTGAATTAATCCAAAAATTAATTGCTAAAGTTGGTGTGTAAAAAGTAGATTTAATAATAGGTAGATAAATACTTATAAATTAAAATTTTAGATGGACTATAATTCATCATGATTATAGGACCACTTGTAAGAAAAAATTACAGGTGGTCCTTTTTTTTACTTAATAGAATGAAAATTAAATTAAATATTCAAATTGAATTTAACATTATATATAAATATTATTTGATAATAAAAAAGAGTGATATTGAAGTGTATGATGTAAGGTTATGCAAAAGTAGCATAAATAAAGTGTAATTAAGCAATTGACTAAATAAATTTAAATAATATACACTACTGGTTGGAATAATGAATTATTCATTAAATAATAAATTAATAGTTATTTAGATTTTATTTAATGACCTATTCATTTACTAATAAAACACAGGAGGCTGATAGAAGTTTTAATATAGGGTGAATAGTTATATTTAAAAATTTTCCTATTAGTTACTTTTGTTATGGAAGGGATATAATGCATAAAATTTTACGGTATAAAGTTTATGCATTAATTAACCAAACCAGTTTTGTATTATTTGTTTTGTTGATTTATCAGAAGGCGGTATTATTTTATGGCTTTAAACAAAGAACGAAAAGCTCTTTCAAAGTTAGTTGCCACTTTATTAGTTGGCGGTATCGGCTCCACTTTATTAACTATGCCAGTAGAGGCAGCTGTTGATGGTTCGTATACAGGTGTTAATTCTACAGCAGAGATTTATGGAAATACTAAAATTATTAAAAATGGAGATCAATATGCAACAGCAGATAATGATGCTAAAACATATATTGATTATAGATTAGATAGTAATAAGCAAGCCACTCACAATATTAATGGTGAGGGTGCTACAGGCCATATGTCTACAGCGATTGGTTATGATGCGAGAGCAACTAATGATTTTACTACAGCAGTTGGCTCTAATTCATACGCCTATATGCGTAGTACGTCTTTCGGGGCTAATTCATACTCTTTAGAGGACTCTGTTGCGATAGGCTTAGGCACTTATGCAGGAACAAAGTCTGTCACCTTAGGTAATGGCAGTCGTTCTCTGTTTCAAAGTATTGCAATTGGTAACCGTGCTGTAGCTGGTAATTTTAAAGAGAATATTGATTCTTCTAGTCCAACTGGCGGCTCTAATGCAGCATCTATTGCCATTGGTAATAATACATTCTCCTATGGTGGGATTGTATTAGGACATAATGCGACTACACTTCAACAAGGGATTGCCATTGGCACGAGTGCTAATACAATTAGAAATGGTGTTGCTATCGGCTCTATATCAAGAACAAAGACCGCTGATGGTGTAGCTTTGGGCGGATATGCAACAGCCGATCGAGCAGCAAATGTTAGAGGCTATGTTCCATTTGTTTTTGAAGGAGAAAGCGCAACGACTACGGCTGAAGATAATAAAAAGTTTATCGAAGCTGTAGGGGAGAAGAATCCTGTATTTATGTCAAATAAATCAGCTGTCAGTGTAGGTAGTGACAATGAATATAATGCTTCAGGCGGCATCATGACCGCAGGCATGCTTACACGTCAGATTACCTATGTAGCAGCTGGTTCAGCTGATACCGATGCAGTGAACGTAGCGCAGCTTAAATTAGTAGCCAATAAAGTGGCTGAAAATGAAGCGGCTATTGCCAATAATACATTGGAATATGTATCTATTAAGTCCATCGAAGCAGGGAACAAAGCGAATGATGGCGTTCAGGGTGTAGACTCTATCGCTATTGGGCCAAATGCTACAGCTACACAGGAATTAGGCACAGCATTAGGCGCTAATACGGCGGCTACAGGTATTAGTGCTACTGCCATCGGTGAATCGGCAAAGGCAGAAGACTTAGGTGCCACAGCATTAGGCGCTTTATCTGAAGCAACTGCATCGGGCTCTGCTGCATTAGGTAACAAGGCAAAAGCTAAAGGCATTGGTGCCACTGCTGTTGGTGTAGAAGCAGAAGCCAATGAGACAGGCGCTTTGGCAGTAGGAAATCTGGCCAAAGCAACAGCTCAAAATGCAACCGCTATTGGTATTCAGGCTAATGCAGAAGGCTTACAATCAGTAGCTCTTGGTGGGCAAGCTAATAGCAAAGGTGTACACTCTTTGGCATTTGGTTCTCAAAGCTTAGCAACAGGAACCCAAGATATTGCTATCGGTACTACCGCTAATACATTAGGCGCAGGAAACTCTATTGCCATTGGTACAAAGGCGGCCACTTTAGCTCAATCTTCAGTTGCTATTGGTCCATCAGCTAAAACTAATGTATATTATTCTGTAGCACTTGGACAATCAGCTAATACTAATGGCGGTTTTGGTACTGCTGTAGGGGCTTATGCAGCAGCTGGTGGTGACTCTGGCGTAGCTTTAGGTAACCGTGCAGTAAGTCGTGGTTATCAAGCAGTTTCTCTAGGCTCATTCTCTAATAGCTATGGATATCGTGCAGTGTCTGTAGGTTCACAAGCATCTTCAAATGGAACAAGTGCTACGGCCCTTGGTGAACGTGCTGAGGCGCCAGCGCGAGAAGGGGTTGCTTTAGGTGGTTTCTCTGTAGCAAAAACAGAAGCTGGTGAACTAGGTTATGACTTAGTGCGTGGCTCTGCTTTAGATACAGCTAGTGATATTGCCGGTTTAACTGATGCAGAAAAAGCTAAAGTAAGTGAGTTAGCACCAAAGGTTGCGGCGCTCAAAGCTGATTATATTGCTAAAGAAGCAGCATATAATAGTCGCATAGCGAAATTAAATTCTGAGTTAACAACAGCAAGAAACTCTTTAGTAACGGCTACAACAGATGAGGCAAAAGCGGATTTAAATCAGAAAATTGCAGATTTAACTAAAGAACGTAGCAATTTAGAGGCGGCTATTAATACGGCACGCAATACTTATGTAAATAGTGATGATTTTACAGAGTACGCAAAACTAGTATCTGCTTGGGAAGCTACTAGTGGTGCTGTATCTGTAGGTGATAGCGACTCAGGTATTACTCGCCAAATTACGAATGTAGCGGCTGGTACTTTAGATACAGATGCAGTAAATGTAGCTCAGCTTAAACGAGTAAAAGAGGCTATTGATGAAGTAGGTAGTACTCATACTGAGCTTAGAGTTAATGATACTGCATTAGAAGCAGGCGAAAATGGTGCTTATGGCGATTATGTTGATAGTAATGGTCTATCTGTTGGTGTTAAAGAGGATAATGGCAAGAAGATTTATGATATAAAACTTAGCAACAATATTACAGCTGGTATACCAGGTAAAGATGGCGAGCCAGGTCAAGCTGGAAGCATTGGTATTGTTGGACCTGTAGGCGAAAATGGCGAAAATGGAATTGTTAAAATCGAAGTAAAACCAGGCACGCCAGGTGTTAATGGCCAAGATGGAGAGACAATCATTCGCATTGTTTATGAAACTGGTGAAACTGACGCTGAAGGTAATCCAGTTGTTACCGAAGTAGCTACTTTAGAAGATGGTCTAAAGTTTGCTGGTGATGATAATAAAGTAATTGCTAAGAAGCTTAACCAACAACTCGATATTAAAGGTGGTGCAACAACTACTACGGAAAATAATATTGCTGTTGTAGCAGATACTGATGCTGAAGGCAATACTACTGGTTTGCATGTTAAATTGGCTAAAAATTTAACAGAGCTTGAGAGCATTAATGTTGGTGCCACTAAAGGTGAAGATGGAACATACACTGGTGGTGTAACTATCAACAACAATGGCATTGACATGGGTGATACTAAGATTACCAATGTTAAACCAGGAGAGATTGCAGATGGTTCTAAAGATGTCGTAACAGGTGACCAAATCTTTGATCTTAAGACAGAAATTAATAATTCTGTAACTGGTGCTAAAACTGAAGTTAAGTCTACCAATGGAACAGTAGACGTATCAAAAACAGTGGATACCACAGATAACCATGCTATATACGATTTATCTGTAAAAACAGATAAAGTAAATATGACGTACAAAGCTAATGGTGCTGATGCTAAATCTGTAAGCTTAGCCAGTGGTTTTGATTTCACAAATGGAACGAACACCACTGCCGTAGTTGAAGATAATGGCGTAGTTAAATACAACTTAAACAACGATATTACATTAGATAGTGTAACAGCTAACACAAGCGTAACTGTTGGTGGTAAAGTAACTATCAATAACAATGGCATCGACATGGGTGATACTAAGATTACCAATGTTAAAGCGGGTGACATTGCAGATGGTTCTAAAGACGTAGTAACAGGAGACCAAATCTTTGATCTTAAGACTACTATTGAGCAGAATATTGGTACTGCAGGCAATTGGAATCTACAAGTAAATAATGGTACTGCAAGAACAATTTCCAAAGATTCTACTATTAACTTTGTTAATGGTGATGCTACAGAGGTTACAGCTTCTGGCAATGACATCAAAGTTGACTTAAATGCAGCAACTAAGACTCAGATTAAAACAAACACTGAAAATATTAGTAAGATTCAAAATAATATTAATAATGTGGTAACGTCTGATGGAACACTTAATGTTCATGGAGATGAAGAAACTGGCGTTAAAGTTGAAGCTGTAGATGCTAATGATGCGAAAAAAGGCGTAAAAGTGTCTCTTGGCGATAAAATCGCTGTTGGTGGTCAAGAAGGTGTTGTAATTGGCCAACAAGAAGTAATTGCTAAAAATGCTGAGGGCGCTGATGTTCTTCCTGCTGAAAAAGGAAATTACATTACTGGTCTTGATAATACAACTTGGAATCCAGATGAAAAGGGCATTGTAGAAGATCGTGCTGCTACTGAAGGACAATTACGTGATGTAGCGGATAAAATCAATGGCATTGGTGAAACAATTAGCAATGGGACTCGCAATTTTGCTGGTGATAGTGGCTCTGCTACAGCTAAGTTAGGTCAAGCAATCAATGTAACTGGCGGTGCTAAGACAGATAACTTAACTACTGGCAATATTGGTGTTGTTGCTACAGATAATAACTTATCTATCCAGTTGTCAAAAGATATTACTGGTTTAAACTCTGTAACAACAAAAGAGTTAACAACTGAAAAGGCAACTATTGGCGATTTAAATGTAAACAATAGCATTACTGTTGGCAATGGTGATAATCAAACGATTATTAATAACGACAGCATTACCATTAAAGGTAAAGATGGTAAGGACGGCGTTAGCATCTCTGGCGAAGGTATCAACATGGGTGGCAATACAGTAAGCAATATTGGCGAAGCTGTTAACCCTGGTGATGCTATTAGCAAAGGTCAATTTGATAGAGAATTGAATGATGTTGTAGGTGCTGTAAATAATGGCATGGGCCAAATGAATAATCGTATGGCTAAGCTTGATAGCCGCATGAATAAAGTAGGTGCTGGTGCTGCTGCTCTTGCTGGTCTACATCCATTAGAGTTCAATCCAGATGACAAATTCTCTGCGGCCGTAGCTATGGGTAGCTATAAAGGTCAAGGCGCTGCTGCACTTGGTGGCTTCTATCGTCCAAATGCTGACACTATGTTCAGTGTGTCCAGTACACTTGGGGATGAAACGATGTTTAACATTGGTTTATCCTTGAAATTTGGCGACAAAGGTGATGACATTTACCGCAACCCTAATGACACATCATTCCGTGCGTTAACTAATGAAGTAGCTTCTTTAAAAGAAGAGAATAAAGCCTTGAATGATAAGATGGCAGAAAAAGAAAAATCTTTTGAAGCGACTAATAAAGCCTTAGCTGATAAATTAACAGCGCAACAAGTTGAATTAGAACAACAACGCGAATTAATTAGACAGTTAATGACTAAAATGGGCATGTAATCCTTTAAAATAGAAACACATAAAGAGACTGTAGTCTAAATCAGAATATTCTGATGTTAGGCTGGCAGTCTCTTTTTATTAATGGAGTATTTTCTGTAAGAATCTAATTTATATTCTATGTGGTTAATACATTACTTTTGTGAGGTAAGATATTTTTATATGGAAAGTAATTTTGGGCATGAATAATAACTTCACGATTCGTGAAGTAGAGATGAATTTTTGTGTTAATAATATGAAGTTATTATGAATTTGATTAGAGTGATATAATACCTTGTAACTACGGAGGTTATAAGATATTGATAAATTAATTATAAATATTATTTATCTTGAAAAATACAATATGTGTAATATGAATAGACATTTTACTCTTGAGCGCGCCTCTTGATATTTGACTATATGAGTCAAAGCTTTTATTATAATCTTGGATTATTATATGAAAATTTCATTAATATATTAGCATAAATTAATAATATCTAAACTTTAAAAAGTTTGAATTTTATTTGATGTTAATGCTGATGAAATTTAGAGACAAGAAGTATTTTGTAGAAGTGAGGGTAAAGTGATGAAGTGTAATAAAAATAAGCAACTTTTATCTAAACTAGTTACTGCTACATTAGTAGGAACTGTAGGTTTATCTGCATTTAGTGTTCAGGCCGCTACAACAGCAAGCGACACTACAGCGTCTGGCAAAGCAGCAAGTACGGCTGATAGTACAACTGACAGTACACAATTAAAATATGTAAGTATAAATTCTACTAGTTTAGCCGAAGGTAGTAATTATAATAATGATGGGGCAAATGGCAAAGATTCTATCGCAATTGGGGTGAATGCCAGTACGGTGTTGGATAATTCTATTGCCATGGGTGTGAAAAGTAAGGCATCTAAAGAAAGTGATATAGCTATTGGCAAAGGTGCTCATACGGAAGGGCTGACTATTAATAAGCTTACTGCCAATGGATATAAAGGGAGTAGTATTGCCCTTGGTGTAAATGCTTGGACAGTCAGATTAGAAGGAGTTGCTATTGGTGCTTCTGCTATTACTGGTGGGGATGATATCCTGACGATCCCAGTTTGATGCCGATTAGCAGTTATTTTTTCGTTCGAAA